>Ga0099824_1000154_pt1 | contig 61683 bp, 21 predicted proteins | sample SiratrowhiteBW_FD_76837 | JGI IMG/M metagenome (GOLD analysis project Ga0099824, IMG submission 76837) | Root nodule microbial communities of legume samples collected from California, USA - Siratro white BW | ecosystem: Host-associated > Plants > Roots > Nodule | place: USA: California... | reverse complement strand
TTTTTTTTTTTTTTCTTTTTTTTTTTTTTTTTTTTTTTTTTTTATTTTTTTTTTTTTTTTTTAAATAAATTAGTTGAAAATTTATATTACAATGTTAAATAATATATAATTCATTTTAACTTAAATGGTGAAGATATTGTTGATTACAAGAGTGTTTGTTTCAACGCAAAACTGTTTGTTTTTTTAATAATTTTGGTTATGCGGGCCCTCGGTAATTGAACAGTCAAACAACTAGACCTAGAGTGCTTCTCCTTGGGGTTGGTGGTCAGAGTAACCCTGTGAATAATGGGGGCTGTTTTTAATCTTCTCTTTCTGACGACTTTTAGTTTATTTTTTAAAAATTATAATTTTTATAATATTTTTACTTGGTACTCTTTTTATAATTCAGAAAAATATTGACAATATTAAATTTCATATTTCATCGAAAAAAGTTTTAATTTTTCATGGTTATTCAATAAAAAGTTATCGATAAATCCGTAAAAAAAAGGGGAAATTTGTGCATCTGCAATACGATTTATCTGTAGTTAATTTTCTTCTTTTTTTTGAACGAGTGATTAGTGAGTAGTAGTAATAGGAAGGTGTGGTGTTGATGCAGGTTTCCCCATGTGCCTGGGATATATTCAGATGAACAAGTGGAAGCATGGAGAAATGTAGTGGATGCTGTGCATGACAAAGGCAGCATTATCTTCTGTCAACTTTGGCATGTTGGCCGTGCGTCTCATCCAGGTAAAGTGCCCCTCATTCTCGTCCACCAATTTAATTAGTGCTCATTTTGGGTCCCAATCCTTCAGAGTCATCAATTAGCCTTTAAATTATTCATTAGGTTTCCTCTGATAGTGAGAGATTACAGTAATTTGTATTGTATATGATCCTAGAATCTAATTTTATGGTCACTAATTAGCTAAAGACAAAACTTAAGCGATTTCTTTTAGAAGTTTTTGGTTTGAATTGTGATTAGAGTTTTGCTTGGATCATCTGTGTTAATTTTTAATGAAATGCATCTACTTTTGTTCTTTACTTAACTCACTCTACGCATGTCAAATGGTTAATATTTTCAGATTTTGACATAACTGATTCTAATGAAGTGCAGGGAAAATTATGATTTGTTATTTTCTCCGTGTTACATTTACTCTCCAGTTATCTGTTTCTTGAGTTGTTCACTCATTTTGCACTTTCATCGACTGATTTACCTGTGAAACAGTGTATCAGCCTGGTGGGGCTCCACCCATTTCGTCCACCTCCAAGCCCTTATCGGCGAGGTGGAGGATTCTCCTTCCCGATGGGTCCTATGGCGTTTACCCAGAGCCTCGTGCGCTTAACACTTCTGAGATACCTGAAATTGCGCAGCATTATCGCCAAGCAGCAATTAATGCAATTCGAGCAGGTTAGTTTCTTAAAATCAGCAACAGACAATGGTTTTTTGATACTAAATGTAGTCGTCTCAATTAGGATATTGCAGTATGTTAATGTATGTGTTCAAGTGCAAGTGTCTCTGTAGTTTTAAGCTGTCATCAATGATGACATTGTCTGCATGTATACACACCATCTGTTTCGCTTACCTGATCTATTTTTCTTGTAACTTTGAAGAAAATAAAAGGAAGAGAGAGTGTTGTTGATGATATGCTGCATTTTAATTCTATTTACAATAATAGATTCCAATTCCAAGTGAAAGAAAAGTAAAGTTCACTCTAATGGGTTAAAGTTAGCCTGCGGATGCGTCTTAGTGTTATGTTATAGGCACAAAATGTGACACAGTGTTTTAATGAGCTTAACAACAAGGAGAAATGACTGCACCATACTTCAAAACCTACAAGATTATAGATTTCTATGCCAGAAAACTGAGGTGTTGATTAGTTTTTGTGATACTTCTTAGAGGGGTTTCCCCCTCAAAGTAAAAAGTTGTGTGGAAGCTGTGGATTCTTTACATTTCTAGGTGGTGCATGTGAGTTTGTTAAATAGAACACAATCAAATAGAACATAATTATCAAGGTATATGATGAAGTGCGACATATGTACAGGTTTTGATGGAATTGAGATTCACGGGGCACATGGATATCTCATTGATCAATTCTTGAAGGATGGAATCAATGATCGAACTGATGAATACGGCGGATCACTAACAAACCGGTGCAGGTTCCTAATGCAGGTGGTTCAAGCTGTTGTTTCCGCCATTGGGGCGGAAAGAGTTGCTGTCAGAATTTCGCCTGCAATTGATCACCTTGACGCCATTGACTCTGACCCACTTGGCCTAGGCTTAGCAGTGGTTGATAGACTCAACAATTTCCAGAAAGAGCTGGGCAGAAAACTGGTTTATCTTCATGTTACTCAGCCTCGATACACAGCTTATGGCCAAACTGAGTCAGGTAGACCTGGCAGTGAAGAGGAGGAAGCTCATTTGATGCAGAACTTGAGAAAGGCTTATGAGGGAACATTCATGTGTAGTGGTGGCTTTACTAGGGAGTTGGGAATGGAAGCTGTAGCTGAAGGCCATGCTGACTTAGTATCCTATGGTCGTCTTTTCATTTCCAATCCAGACTTGGTTTTAAGGCTGAAGCTTAATGCACCTCTAACCAAGTATAACAGGAAGACGTTTTACACTCAGGATCCTGTTATAGGATACACAGATTATCCTTTCTTGAGCAAAGAAAGTGAGGCAAAGGACCCAAGGGCACGCCTTTAACTGCAATGGTTTTTGGCTTTTATAATTTTGATACTCATATTTATAATTGGAATGTCTCCATCTCAAGTGAATGTCTTTGATCTGAAAATTTGCCTGACATAATTTATTTGGCCTGTATAGCCATCTATATTGCCTGGAAGTTACATCTCTGTATTTATTGTTGAATTACTTTGTATAATAATTTCAATCCAATATTTGCCAGTCCCTTCTTAATATGGTGAACTATATTTTTTTTTCAGCTTGAGATAATCATATAACCAATGAAACCTTGGAAGAATATAATGGGTTTTTGTGCTATTTTGATGTAATATTTTGAGGTAATTACCAAAATGAATGTTTTATTTTTTATTTACGAGATTGGTAAGTCATGTAATAGAAAATTTAGAAAAATGATGACAAAAAGAAGAAATGGTGGGATGGGAAAACGATCTTAATTAAAATTGATTAAAATCACCTTAAACCCTAAATCATAAAAAGAAAACATTTTATTAATAGGTTATAATTAATAAGTTTTATGAATTTAATTAATTAAAACTTTTTTAATGAATTATAATTAATAAGTTTTATGAATTTAATTAATGGGTTTAAAACTTTTCACGCGGTTTTATATACATAATAAATTAATGATATTTATAGTAATTACTTTTAGTTTTATACTATAACTATTCTTTTAGTAAAGTGTAATTGTTTTTTTACGATGAAAAAGGAAAAAAATGTTTATATCTATTAATTTTAAACAATAAAAAAATTGTATTTTAAAAAATACTATACAAGTAAAAGATAACACTGGATACAAATATTTAGATAAAAATAATATTAATTAAATTCATTTTTTTAAATTAATAGTCTTAAATTTAATTTTTAATTAGTAATTTACTATAATACAACTTATCCATTTTCATAAATAAAAGATAAAATATCAATTTTAAGAGTTATCTAAAAATATTACACCAAAATAGTGAAAAATTAATATAATCCTATTAAATTAATATCATTATATAAAAAATCAATTTTATTTAAGTTTCACTCTAGTTATTTAAATCAAACACAAAATCAACTGTCTACTTATCAGTCCATAAATTATAACTCATATTTGTCATCTATTACAAAATACTTGACTTAGAGATCAATACCTCTCATATTACTTTTACTATGTTGTCAATGGATCATAGCTACATAAATAAATAGGAACTCTCTACTTATATAACACGGTAAATCTCTATCGCCTACCAAACTAGTTTTTTATTTTTCACATAATATATTAGGTCATGTGAACCTCCACTAACTCTCACCACCTGATAATATTTTTTTCTATGTGATTCCAATATTAATAGAGTCACGATATATCCTTCACAATCCTAATTCAATATATGACCTAAAAGATTTCAACATAGTATTCTCTCATTGAAAATGACTATGTTTACATCATATTCATTCATGCATACAATTTTAACTTAATTAAAATGATAATAAAATGAAATTCATCATCCTTTATGTCATAATAATGTTCAAATACAATATATTAGTCAAATATAGCAATATATTGATAGCTAAACAAATTTTAACGTTTAAAAGTATGTAAAACATATTTTTTCAATGTTTAGAAAACACAATTTCGCTTAGTCATTACTTGACTTGTCAAACAAATTAAGCACATGTTGTAATTGGTTATACCATTATGTTTTACCTTTAAAGGTGCCACAAAACAATAATCGATTTTACCCACTAAACAAATTATTTGCCCAAGGAAAGAGTGAGAAGATTAAAAAAATGTTTATATTAAATTAAAATAATGAAAACTATTTTTTAATAAGAAAGTATGTTGTTTTAATTTTTACAAAACTCTAAAAAATATTAAATAAAATTTTGTAATTTATTTTATTTCAAATATATTTAATGGGAAAAATATAAATGTTTTTAATTTAAAATAAAAAATTATTTTTAAATACATGCAATTTAATTATAATTTTTTTTCATACTCCCTTTTTTTTTCTTTCTTTCTTACAAGGTCCACCACTTTTTTTCTTTTGTGGATTTTATTTTTCTCATTCAATGTGAATAAAGATAGTCCACAAAACAAGAGAGGGAAAGAGAGATTCACAAAAAGGGACACCCAGAGAGTAAAGTAGCCTACAAAAATATCAGGAGAAGGTTTCTAAGCATTTGTTATTAGCAAAACACATGTATTGTTTTGTATGAATTGAATTCATTGAAATTTGAAGATAGTGTGCGGTCCATGGCCTTTTCATTCCCAAAGTTTGCAAAGTTTTTTGAACACGTGCTAACCGACCACAAAGAGAACACTAATAACATGGAAGTCAAACCGCGTGAAACCTATGCAGCAGAACATGTTTTTACTATATATGTAGTACCAGGTTCATGTTTGGTTTGCACCATTATTCACCATCTCAAAACCTTCCTTCGTCTCTTCCTCTTCTTTCAACAATGGCAGATAACTCCACCCTTTTTTCTCCTTACAATATGGCTAAGTTCAAGCTCTCTCACAGGTCAGTTCAGTTACACTTTTGATATTAAATGTATTTGTATGAATTGAAGAAGCAATTGGGTTTTGTGCAGGGTGGTGTTGGCTCCCATGACAAGATGCAGAGCCTTGAAGGGGATTCCAAACGCAGCGCATGCAGAGTACTACGCTCAAAGATCAACTCCAGGTGGATTTCTCATCACTGAAGGCACTTCCATCTCTCCCACTTCTTCTGGGTACATTCTACTAATCTCTTCCATTTTTATTATCTTTCACTGTTCCTTAATTTATGGATAAACAATCAAACAATGACTCTTGTTTATCTGGATGTACAGAGAAGTATTAGAATGTGCAAATTCCAAAATATTTACGAGAATGAAAAGTCCTCCTTTGTGTTTATTGGGAATGATTTTAATTTGATTAATCACTTTTATAATGAAGTGGTGTCTTCTCTTTTTAAAAAAAAAATATAGAAATTTTTTGGGAAATTACACAAAAATGATAAAAAAAAACAAATACGTAGAATCTCATATATTAATACAGTTCAAAGGATATATTTTTTCACGTTAGAGGGAAGCTACAAAGTATACGATTAAATAGATAACCAATTAAGAATGATATAATAATATCTCATGACACTAATTTATGATATTGAATATACAATAAATGACACTAATTAATGATATTGAATATACAATAAAGTTTGGTTTCAGTTTAAATTTGATCAATTTTCTGGCTTTCATTTTTTTGTTTCTGTTGAGTTACACTTACCATGATTCCTATGATTAATTTGAATAATAATGAAGACCCAAAAATGAACGAACACCTTCTTCTATGAGTCCATAATCCATCTTCCTTTTTTCTTGTTACTGAAATCCAATTTGGTTAACCTGTATTCTATGGGTAATAATGAAGCAATTAATTAATAATTTTTTTTGATGCAGGTTTCCTCATGTGCCTGGAATATACACTGATGAACAAGTGGAAGCATGGAGAAATGTTGTGGATGCCGTGCATGCCAAAGGCAGCATCATCTTCTGTCAACTTTGGCATGTTGGTCGTGCATCAAATGCAGGTAACATGCATATTCTCCTTCAGTGTTCATATTCTAGGTTTCAACTCAATTAATTAATCGATTTTAACAGCTTATAACAACAATAATTTCATAGATTTTGCATTGAAACATACATTCACGCGTATGAAAGAATGATTCTTAACTTTGCACACAGATGTGTGCATCATGATTAATTCCATTCCATCCTTAATTATGCTCTTTCGTATGACATTCACTTTCCAGTTACTATCTGTTTTGTCGAATCGTTCACTCATTTAGCACTATGAAACAGTGTATCAGCCTGGTGGGGCTGCACCTATTTCGTCCACCAGCAAACCCATATCAGAAAAGTGGAAGATTCTCCTGCCAGATGGGTCCCACGGCGTGTTCTCAGAGCCTCATGCGCTTACCACTGCTGAAATATCTCAAGTAGTGCAGCATTATCGCCAGTCAGCAATCAATGCAATTCGAGCAGGTTAATTAAGTTGTACTTTGTTCACTAATTAACATAGTAACATCTACCTTTTCAAATTCGGATTTATCCATGTTATGAAATTATCAAGGCATGCATATACATATATATGATGATGATGATGAAATGTGACATATTATATATATGGCACAGGTTTTGATGGAATCGAGATTCACGGGGCTCACGGGTATCTGATTGATCAATTCTTGAAGGATGCAATCAATGAGCGAACAGATGAATACGGTGGATCACTAGAAAACCGGTGCAGGTTCCTGATGGAGGTGGTTGAAGGTGTTGCTTCTGCCATTGGGGCAGAAAGAGTTGCTGTCAGAATTTCACCCGCAATTGATCACATGGATGCCTTTGACTCTGACCCACTTGGGCTAGGCTTGGCAGTGATTGAGAGACTGAACAAATTCCAGAGAGAAAAGGACACAAAACTGACTTACCTTCATGTTACTCAGCCTCGCTTCACCCTTCTTGGGAAAAGCTTGCCAAGTGAAGAGGAGAGTGGTAATTTGATGCAGGAGTGGAGAAAGGCTTATAAGGGAACATTGATGTGCAGTGGTGGCTTTACTAGGGACTCTGGAATGGAAGCTGTGGCTCAAGGCCTTGCTGATTTGGTTTCCTTTGGTCGTCTTTTCATCTCCAATCCTGACTTGGTTTCAAAGCTGAAGCTTAATGCACCTTTAACCAACTACAACAGGAACACCTTTTACACCTCAGATCCTGTCATAGGTTACACAGATTATCCTTTCCTGCACAAACCAACTGAAACAAATTAAGTACCAGATACTTAAACCTTTTTTTTTTTTTTGTAATTTAAAAACTGAATGTTTTAATGCATTATGTGTCCTTTACATTCTTAGTATTCTACATCTATCTTTATCTTACTCAAATATGAAACTGCATAATATATTTCTCCTGCAAACTGCATTTTCTTACAAGATTTGAAGAGAAAATAAAAAACACACGTCGCCTGAGAGATTCGAACTCTCGCGGGGAAACCCCATGTACTTAGCAGGCACACGCCTTAACCACTCGGCCAAAGCGACTTCTTGAAAGCTATGAAATATAATTCCTTTTTATTAGTCAAAGAGCTGCCCAATTAAAAGTCCCCAATTATTCTTTTTTCAGAAAAATATTAATGCAACATAAACTTCTTTCTATTATGTTAGCAAATGTGTGAATTAAAGATATACAGCAAAAACTATTTCTTTTGTGTTAACATTTTAGAACGCAAACCCTGATGAAAATGTATATTTGCTCTAACTTTTTAATATAACATTTCTCTTTTTCCTCCTTTAGATTAATTGTAAACCAAGAACCTCGGAAATATACACACATGCTTCTTTTGCAAGTAAAAGAAGTTCAAAAATAATGATCTGAATACTTAACAGAATGCTTCAGAATTTATGTATAAATGTTCTCTATAAACCTTGTAATATTTTGCAAGCATTTAGACTATTAATTTCATTCTTATATTTTGATAAAATTATTTCATCCCAAAATTCCTTTGGTTCATGTTATAAACTTATTAGATTTTCGAACAAGTTCTACAAATATTTAAAAAATTAATAGTTATAATCATATTTTACCGGTTTAATATATATAATTAATATTTTATATATCACATAAAATAATTTTGTAATTTTAAAACATATTGACTATCTTTTCTCTAATCATATCTTTCTTATTTATATTTTTAAAGAAATACTTCTCATAAATTATTAAAAGATATAATAAAAACATTTAATGTTTCTTTGATTTCATTTTGGCATCCAAAGGAATGATAAAAATCAATATTTTCAAAGCTATACTGACCATTAAACCGACCAATATAGTGGTTGAAAATTTAATAGTTAAACCAAAACTGAATAATTTTTATAAATATATTTTAATAATTAAAAATACAGAAAAATAATATTAAAAAATATATAATAAGAGCATACACAATGTGTCACCAACTTAAGACTTGGGACTTATGTTAAATGAAATAAAAAAAAATAAAACTTAAAATTTTAAATAAAACCTGAATAATAAGAATATAATTTTTTTCTATTTTAAAAATCATATATTCTAGCAATAATAAAATAAAATATTGATAAAAGTGTGAATTATATAAAACTTTTCAAATAAAAATTATAAAAATATCTTTATTTTTGTAATCCATAAAATCATAATAGTAACTCCTCAATACACATGCTATAACGTTAAAATCTCAAATAAAACTTTCTCATATATATATATTTGTTTTTTTTTCTCCCTGCCTTTTCCTCTCTTTTTCACCCTCCAAACCACCCTACAATTTTTTTTTTTTTTTACAGCCAAAATAAGATTTATTAAAGAAGGATAAGATGTGTCTACCAATTCCACCCCATTTAAAAAAAAAAAAAAAGTACTGGTAGTTAAAATTGTCTTGTTTGATATAATATTTATCATCTAACTATGAACAAAGATTTTTAACAAAATATATTATGAATTCACGTTAATATTTATTCATTTAGACATTGTAGAAACATTTCTTGCCAGACAACTTTCATGAAATTAATATTTTAATATTGTTAGTATAATAGCATATATGAATTATTTTAGGGTTTTCCCAAGAAAGAAGGTAGAAAATTCTTGATTTTATTGCTAGGACCAATAGCTAGAATATCATGTGACCCTCACTCTTGTCCGCTAATGGTCACTCCAACTTTCAGTGTGTGAAAAATTCTCGTGACTTGTGGGAAGACTTACTCTTTTTATTGCCCTTTTTTATCATTTTTTTTTCCTTTACTCTTGATTTCTTTTTAAATTCTAAAATGAGTTTCATTTATTAATACAAATTAGTTTTTATATAAATTAATTTTAACTAATAAACAAATTTACTTCAGTCTCTCTCCCTATTTTCCTTTTTCTTTGTTTGTATTTTGTTTTTGGTGCCAAAATTTTAAAGTATTTTAATTTCAATTGTCATTTTTAAAATATAGAACAATATTCATTATTCTTTTGTCAATTATGTATAAATAATTTTAACTTCCTGAGAAAAACTTAGCATAAATAAAAAATATTTAACTCTATGGATTTGAAAAAAAATGGAAGACATGGGTAAGGTACGTTCATGGCAGCTCATCAGTAATTTGTACACATATGAGCAAGGTTCACCTTTTTCTTCAGACGTCTATTTTGGATTCAAATATCTCTGAAAGTGTTGGCAACATCTCAGAGACACAATCGACAAGGACAATCAAGTTATGAAAGTGAAAGTGATATCAATGCCACCCTTTTCTTGAATATGGTAAGGACTGAATGAGACCTCAATGATATCCTTATTCTTATCAGTATTTTGAGTATCCAACAAACGCTGCATCGCTATAGCAGATTTGCAATATGGTAGAGAAGGGAGCATTGACCAAAAGAATGGTAATTGCCAAGATGATTAAACTAAATGAAGATCTTCATTCATTCTTAGTTGCATGTGAGGGGAACACCAAGTTGACTTTTTGCCAAGTTCCCTAGAAGATGGGGAATGTAAGGCAACTTCATATACATGTCCTTGCTTAATATCCACACTAACACACAAACAAGACTTGCAGAAAGGGTAGCTGTCAAAATGTCTTTTTATGCCCTTAATCTCTCTCTTTTGCTATGTTGTTGAGGACCACATGTTCTTCATTTTCAGATTTTCTTATTGTTTCTGGGAATGAACGTTACATTTACACTCTGTGAAGTTCTATAAGTAGAAAAGTAAAAATGAATGTCTATTTGATAACATAAAATAGAAAGTGTACAGAAAATGTTGTTCAGTCTCCAAAAGTTTTAATTTAGATAGTAAAAGCTAATTGTGGCATGTGCACAAGTTGCTTCAAATAGTAAGATAAATTGAATGAGTTCACCCAAAATCCTAAAGCAAACACTAAATTCAAGAATATACTGTTATCCCTGTTCCTTCGTTACTAAATTCTGCATAAAATCAATATCACCATGAGCATGGTTGTTCAATGTTCACTTAAGACAGATTGAACCAGAATTGAAAAAACCACATTACCAGAAAGTGATCTTAGTTTAGGTGATTACCAATAGTCACGCATGCAAAATAGAGCAACTTGAAATAATATATTTCACAGTAAAAGAAGATACTCGAAAGATGCCTGTTTTCCTTTCACATTCAAACAAGAAGTAGGTCCTTGTTATCTACAAAAAAATTTGACATTCACATGCACCAATCCTAGCTCAAATTATGTCGTTTATGAAACCATCTGTTAGAAAAATCTATCCATATTGTAACAATTCAATGGCCATGGTAAAGAGAGGTCCATACCCTCCCCTCAAGTTATATATAATGTAACCAACCAAACACCTTACTAACACTGCACCAGATTAAAGGTGAGAACATTCCAATCTACAATAAGCGATGATTCTCATTATCTCCCTCGTTTTTTCTCTTTTCTCCTTCTCCCATGCTTCTGTCCTAGATTTCTGCGTGGCAGATCGTGCAGGTCCTATTGGTCCTGCAGGATACTCCTGCAAGAAGCCTTCAAAGGTCACTGCAGAGGATTTTTCTTTCAGTGGCCTTGGCATTGCTGGTAACACCTCAAACATCATCAAAGCTGCAGTGACCCCTGCATTTGATGCTCAGTTTCCTGGTGTCAATGGCCTTGGCATATCCGCAGCTCGCTTGGACTTAGCAGCAGGTGGAGTTATACCACTTCATACTCATCCTGGAGCTTCAGAATTACTTGTTGTGATACAAGGAAGCATCCTGGCAGGATTCATTTCATCCGACAACACTGTCTACCTCAAAACTCTTAAGAAGGGGGATGTTATGGTATTCCCTCAAGGCTTGCTCCACTTCCAAATCAATGCAGGTGGTTCTTCAGCCCTGGCTTTTGTTAGCTTCAGTAGCTCCAATCCTGGTCTGCAAATTCTGGACTTTGCTTTGTTCAAAAGTAATTTCCCCACACCACTGATAGTGCAAACCACTTTCCTTGATGCTGCTCTGGTGAAGAAGCTTAAGGGTGTTCTTGGAGGTTCAGGCTAAGCCATGGATAGTTATCCATGAAAGAGACTGAACTCAAGCATGTTGTATCTCATGTTTAAGTTTATTTATATCGCCTTGGTCTACATTTGGATTTAGCATGCATGTGTAGGTAGGACTCTTCTTTCAGCAAGCTTTGTAGTTGAGAATAAAAGTAGAGATGATTTGGTTGTTGTGATTTTTATCGTTATCGAGTTTCAGTTGAAGGCAGATGATTTCGTACTTGAGAAAGTTGAGCTGAGATGAATTTCATATGTGGCCTTTTCTCGTGTATATTTTTATGAATAATGATTGTAAAACTTCGACTTGCCCTTGTAATACCACAGTCTAAAAATTTAAACTTGGCCTTTTCAAAAAATTCATGAAGCCTAATGAAGTTTTTTGACACCCCTTTTATTATTTAGTGAAAATGTCTCTGACTCCCTCTATCCTAAAGTAATAGTCATTCATTGCACTTTTTCTTTTTTATTTTTGTTTCAAAATAATAGTTCTTTTAACCTTTTTAAGCCACATACAATTAAAAGTAATAAAAGCATCACCACCTAGAGACACACGAGTAGCTGAAAACTGAAGATTTCTTTTACTAAGCTTATATTAATTGACTTTTTTTTAATGGGTGTATTATAACCTTAAAAGACAATTATGTTATAATATTGGAGAAATATTATTCGATAAAATTTACATAAAGACTCCAGCTTCATTTAGTGAACTCCACGAGTTTTTTGTCACAATAATAAACAATTTATTAATAGAGTAAATTCCTAGTATACTTTTCTAAAGAAACCTGTTTAAAAAATCAATGAAACTACATTTCTATTTTTTAATCTTATTGTACAACAAGAATACAATTTATTCAGTCCCAACCCCCTTATCTTGCTATTAGTACAAGCAATGAATAAAATATAATCTAGAAAGAAAGAAAAAACCATTCATAAGTGTGGTTAGAGATGAGGTTTGCTTAAAAAGGTATGGTATTTAATTTCTATTGCATGTATTGACAGTGGTATACTACTCTGGCCTGCCCGTGCTTGATCCTTAAATTTAACACTGCTGCTAGGAATCTCAGTTTCTTATCCCAACAGCCAGGAAATCAATAGCACCTTACCAGACAGCCCAGCACATTGCTATCTTATGGAAAATATCAGACAGCCAGTGTCTTTTGATTGCAGCTCTGCCATGCCATCATAAGAGAGACAACCTTGAGGGAAGTCTCTACTGCTATCTTCTTTCACAAATACATCCTGGCAGAGGATTTGCATAAAAACTTTCCTCCAGCTTTGGAAATTCTCCAGGTTCCCTTGGATAAGGGGCACCAATTCGGTCTGCATGCAGTTTTTTGACCTTGGAGCTAAACTTTTTCCATGAAATTTTTCCTTCATCCAACTTATCAACAAGACTAACAAAATTCATCCTGCACCAACCATTAAAATAAACTAGTTAGAATGAAGAAGAAACAGTTAACACAGATCTAAAATGCATATCATCAAATCATCATGCTTGACCCTATAAAGAAGAAATAGGTTGGGAATATATTACTTGTCTGGATTGATGGTCTTCTTGAAGTTTTCAAAGCGCCTATGACCTTGTACGGCCTTTGCCATATTTCCATCATAAGTGTAAAGAAAAACATCGCTCTTTAGGGCCACAACATAGTCTATACCAGCCAACATGTTCTGATGATTCCTGAAAGGATTCAACTCTTCTTCAGAGGACAGAGAGGAATGAGAGAAAATGTTGGGGAAATCATCCTTGAGATATTTCATACTCCCTCTTCCAAATGCTTCTCCAGCTACCAGATAAATCCTGGTGTTTGATGGAAAACCCAATGCTTTGAGTAACAGGGAAGTTTCCCTTGGAGTTAATGGACAACCTCCTAGCAATCTCCTCTCAGTCCCATTAATCTCCTTCTCCTTCCAGTGACTGACTTCATATCGCATCTGTCTCAGTTCTTCGTCTTCTTCTGCAGTCAAATTGTGACTGCATCCTGTAAATGCAAGCATATCCTTCTCATATCTATAACAAATTGCAATAGTGTAAGGTTAGAAGCATAATATTAACTTAAACTTCTTGACAGGAATACAAATATCTTTTGAGTTGAGATCATCAACTGAGTCCAAAACTAGGATAATGCTTCCAACTCTTATTCCAAGAGACAACTTATGAAATCTGATTCAAAGTAACAGTTAATTAAACTCTTAAGTGCGTATCATCGAAAAATATGGAAGCAGTTCTAATATCTGATTCAATTTTAAATGGACACTGATGACAATGTAATCAAACAGCCAATAACTGTAGGGTCTAAATCTTTGACTTTCATGTCACCAAGAAGCATGTTATTTTATATTGATCTTATCATAAATCCATGTAGGTTCAAATGAGAGATCACTTTGCAAGGAAATAATCATTCCACCATTTCTTCTCAATAAAACAACCTTGGTAAAATCACACAACAGAAGCCCGCCTTCGCAATTGGAGAGCCTAGGCCTTGTAAACTGCACACTATAATTATTTCATACTTCCAGTGTGGGACTCGAGTCAATGCCTAGGAATAGGATCCTAATATCCTGCCACCAACCTTATCAATATTCCTAGGCAAATATTGCAATATCGACTTGGGTGTAAATGAGTTGCACCATTAATAAATTAAGGAACTCAACTAGTTAATTAGTTGTTCAAACCCATTTATTTATTTAAATAAACAAACTCAAGATTGAGATTAAACCTTCAAAAGAACCTTAATCACATAAAGTTAGATTAAAAGAAAATGAAAGGTTAGGATAAAAAATAACTATTTAAACTTGATCTTATTTTTTAATATATAATAAATTTTCCAATAAAAAATTGACATTTTATTGACCTTTGTTATCTATATATTGCTTATGAAATAAGTTATAAATTTTTTCGGAAAAAATACATTTTGTACGCCTTGTAAATTTCTTGAAATGTTAAATACATCTTAAAAGAATTCATATTTATTTCCTCCTTCTAAAATTTAAACACATTTTATAAGTTTCTCATAAATTATATATGGTGTTAATTATAAATTTAATCAAAATTACCTTTAATTGTACAATTAAAAGGTTAAAATCCATATTTTGGTATCATTATTATTACTAATAAAAACAAATACTTATTTTAAGTTTTAGACGGACAAGGGATAAAAATAACACCAAAAGTTTTTGGAGAACATATTTAATATTTATGAAATGCAAAATCACATTTTACCCTTTTTTATTTACAAAATTATGAAAATGTAATAGTCCAAAAGTTTTTAATTTCACATATCACATGTCAAACACATTTTTCTATTAATGGATAATTATCTAGTGTTGATATAACTATTAAGTATTAATAAAGTTAAAAATAAATAAATAAAAATCTTCATAAAAGCAAACTAATTAAATTATAAATGAACTGAACAAGCTAAGCTCAAGCTTTGTTTTTTCACAAGTTCAAGCTTTCAATTAGGCTCATTTAAATAAATGAACCACATCTTTTTTTTTTTTTCACAAGTCAAACCCACGTTTCAAGGGTACGGCTTGGCTTGGCTTGGCTTTTTAGACCCATAATGCAAACCATCCCCTTGCATCTAAGAGATATGGTGAAAAGGTCTAAATAGCAATTGATAAGCAACTTGGAAGAACCATACAACAAAAGCTAATCTATGCAGTTAGAGAACCCAGCGCCTTTTAAATCTCATACTTTCATTGAGGGACTCAAATCTGATGCCTTCCAATTAGATCCTAACCCCCACCCCAACCCTTCATATGAATGCATAGCAACAAAAAGTAGGAGAGAGTAGAAGAAAAAAGATCCAGTCTATATTTGTACCAAAATATTAAATTGTAACTTGCCTCAAATGAAGGGCAAGATATGAACTTCCATTCTCTTGCATTCTAGATACCAGCGTGTTTCCAAATTCCTCAATTGGAGCAGAATATTTCAATGCTCTGTAATTCACACGGCATCTTAGTTTCTGTATGGAATCTGAAATGTCATTATTGGCAAGCCTGGAATCGGTATGAGTGAAATAGATCACTTTGTGCTGCTTTAGGAGGGGAAGAACCTCAGTCTTATAATAAGGAAACTGTACATAAACATTATGTATATATTTAACGATGGTTATTAGAAATACAATGAGAAAGGGACACAATGATATTCTGTGAATAAAATTCAAACATTATGATACAATGCGATTCATAATGACATTTGATAGTGATGTTTTCACGTTCTTAAAAAACTGAACTGGCTACCAAAAAGACCAGGTCAATGGATGACCAACTTCAATAAGAAAGCAAAAATCAATTAATCAGACATACTATTCCAGATTTGAGAAAGAAGTATTTGAGTTGAAAAGTTTTGTAGACCTTGGACCAAGATATTGGAGTTTTTGGGAAAGGCTCAATTCCAGCATAGGCAGGAGGTAGTTTCTCAACTATGTGGACATCATCCTTCAGCATATGATTAAAATGCTTCCAATCAAACAAATCCCTGAAGCCACTGCAAATACACAGAAAATATTCAACAGGAGAATGAAAACCCGTTACTTAACAAGGTGTTAATTTGAAAAACTATAGCAAAAGGGAGAATATTGAATGAGAGATTAGGAAAACCAGTTAGATCTTTTGGCCAACAACACCCATTCCATTAAAGAAAAACTTGTGATAATTATCTTGAAAAAGATGTTAATTGTATGATAGCAATTGATTGCATACTTCTAAAAAAGTGTTGTGAAAGTACTTAAGGAATACATATAACACAATACTTATGACACATACATAAACAATATCCATACCATAAAACATTAAAAAGTTATAATAAAATTGTTACACAATTAATATTTTTATTGTATATTTAGGTTTGAATCCAAACCAATTCTAATTGGCTGCACTACAAAATACTCAACTCAATGCACAAAAATGTAATTGGGGTTGGGTTGGGTGGGTTTAAGGGTAACTTGCTTACACCCATAACTGTGAATCTTATATCAATTCATATAAACAATCAGCATTGATTGAAACTGAATATTGCTTTAGGCTTGCAAGAAACAAGGACATATCTAAATGCACAGTAGGAAAGGGACAGAAAAGAACCTATCATCAGCCCAGTAGGATGTGTGATCAAGAGAAGGAAGAACAAGCGATGCCTTCACAATCTTAGCAACAGCAACCATATCACATATCTGCAATCAAATGTATATTGAGAAATCAGGTTATTGCAGCCTAACTTGCTATCATGTACCATCAGAAATCAACTCAGCCAGACCCCAAATCTCATCTGATTCAGACCACCATTTGCATTTACTAGAATGTAACCATTGATCTTCGCATCTAGCTCTGGAAAAAGAGAATGTCGAAAGTGAGAAGACAAAAAATCTCTATTGCATGATAAGAGAAAGGAGTGTAATTGATAATATAACTTCATACTTTTACGATTACTTTGCAGATCTATGCATTGGGTGAAATTGTCACTGTTGGGCTTAGACCAGATCCCTGAATCCTAAAGAAAAAAACAGACTTTTATAAACGAAAAGGCAAAGACATGTTTGAATAACTCTATAAATTACACCTTTTTTCATTTCATGTACTTCATTGCATTATTTGAGAACCAAAAAAAATTGTCAATAAACTTGGGATACAGATTTGAGACTTACTTCAGCCATGGCAGTATGGCTGTCACCTACTCCCGTTGCTAATGTTTTTAATGTTCGTTCAACGTCACTTGCTCCCCCCCTATATGCATAACCAAGGGAGCTTTTGTCCATTAGATTTAGACTAGCAATGGAGTCAGGCAGTTCCTGATAAAAGGGTAAAATAATTCACTACGTAAGATAAGAAATGCAAACACCAACTACACCCCACAAATAATAATATAGTAACACAAAAGGATACAAGCACCTGGTTGGAAATTGGATCATGATATATCTACCTAAATCTTAATCTCTACATAGATTATTTTCACAATGCGGTACAATAAGAGTAGCTGTCTTTGGTTAACAGCCATAAATTCACAACCCAGTGCACAAGACGAGGCTCCCACAAAGTGGATAAACTGCAGCGCATAAAAATTAAAACTAAACTCAATTGGTTCTCAACTTCACTTTAAGCGTTAAAATGAGTGACATAAATGCTAAAATATTATGTAACACTTAAGAAAGTAGGTCTGCTATTCCAAACAACCCAGTAGGTCACATAAAATCAGATAGTTCCAAACACAAAAATAAATAACTATTACTCACAAAAGGACGCAAAGAAAAAAGCAATTGCCAAGTTTTAGAACAAGTTGCAAATGAAAAAGCTGAATAAGAAATCCCATATTTTTGAGGAAATTATACTTTTTGAACCCGAAAAAACAAGGTTTCCTATAAATCTCACCAAAATTTCAAAAACAAAAATATCAACCTGATTTCTAGATCGGATGAAAGAAAATCTAATTTAAGGAAATAACTCGAACCTTCTGCAGCAACAAAAATAGATCCACGATAAGCATAATCAATAAACAAAGTCTCTACTCAAAGACAAACTAATAAACACTATAAAACTCAGCTCCGTCCAAAGTTAAATTTTGACACCAGTCTTCCTAAAACTTGATGAACCTTCATAACACTAAGAAATTAACGATAACACGATCAAAGAATGTTGTTTGACAAGAGGCAGTAGCAGAGGAAGATACGATGCTGACTAACCAACCTTATCTGATTGAACTCTTTCAATGGCAGATCCAAGCCAGCCAGTGGCACATATCTTGAGAACACCAACGAAGATGCAGACCCCACAGAACACCAAGAACATCATGTGCCCAATTTTCTTCCTTTCCCTAAACCCCAAATCCTCAACGATGGAAGCAAGGGGCTTCTTCAGCAGGCTCCTCACGTGCACTCTCTGGGTCACGTGATTGTGAGTATGCCTCCCCACTGGAACACCCTCCGACGCCTCTTCCGATCTGGGCGAGTTGATTTGGAGCTCAACCTCACCGGAGGCGCCGTTGGAGTTGGCGCCGTCAGTGTTGCGCTTGAAGGAGTGGGCGCGGCGAGTCATTGGACCGGAGAAACGCGGGCTGTTGACTCGCTGGGACACCCCATCGGAAGTGTTGTGATGGTGATTCGATTCGGAGAATATCGCCATTAGAGTCAGCCCCAAGCTTTTTCTGCACTTGTATTTGTACTTGTAGTGGTTGTGTTATACGTCTACTGAAAATAATAATAAAAATAATAATAATAATGATAATGGTAATGACAAGTTATTTGGGTTATTATTTAATTTAGTAATAAATTAATAATTATTTATTATAAAATTAGAATATCAAAAACTTAAAGTAACTGAGATTTACTAATATTTCCGCCACTAAATTTGCATTATTTCACACGTCGACATATAAAATTGTTGATTTACCTTAATAATGATTTTGATTTTCTCTCTCTCCTTTATTACGCGTCCTAAATTCGGGACATATGCACTGCTTCAAAGGTTGTTCCTAGTCCTTTCTTTTCTTCTTGGAAAAGGAAATTAAAAAAAAAAAAAAAAGTCTCAATTTAAGGAGGGTAATGATTCACGTCCCTAATCATTGACATGACTGCTTCTATATTTAAGGAAAGGTGGTGGTGGCTGCCTTCTGCGTCTCTTTTTAAACTAATTAACTAAAAATGAGCCAATAAAGTTATTTTAGTTTGTAAAAATATTTAATTTATAATGATTACATCTATAACTATTTCCCAGACTCGGTAAAAAAAAGTATTACTTCCTCTTCCTCTGTGTACCCTTTTACTAATTTTGAGATGGGAAAAATAGTTTATTTAGTGATTCAGGTTTAAAGCTTGAAACGAGTAATATTGAACGGCATGTGTATTTTTGTTTTTATTTTTTTTAGAAAATGAGCATTTAATATTGTCGGTGAAGAATGAATATTGAATAATAGAAAAGATTAAGTGAAACTAAGAGCAGGCTGTAATTGACAACCATTAATGCATTATTAATTTCATTCCGAAATAATGTGTGCGGTGTTGTTAGCTGGATAAAGTTTTCATACACGCAAACAGGATTGGCATGGGTGGAATAATGGACATTGGACATGTATTTTGACCAACAACAAATATTCACTTAATTAGGTAATTTAATTCAAATTAATTCAAAATTCACACCAGTTTCTGTACTTGCTGTGTGCTTCCTTTATATTTTACTTTCCCATTCACCACTAACAGTAGAAACTTGTGATGACCCCCAGAATCCAAAAGGAATTTTTGCATGCATTATTTAAATATTGAACCACCTCATCACTTTTCGTTTTCACTGGTAAAAAATGACAAGTTTTCTTTGGAAACATGCTTGGTTTTGTCAAACGTTGTCGGTCAACAATATCTATCATTCAAATTCAGATTCACATGGGACAAATCATAAGTGCCCAACCAAACTCTTTCCCGACAAAGCACTTGGTTTATTTAATATAAAACGTGAGATCAATTCGCCTAGAAACTTTCTATACCATCTACCTGTTTAATCATATACATGATTATGGTATTTATATGCGGTTTAGGCTTCCTAATATATGATTAAGATAATATTTATGTGTTTTATTTTTTATTTTATGTTTGTTGTCTGTGTTATTTTTTATTTACAAGTATGTGGCTTTATTATTCCCAGTAGATATATAGAATAACTCATAATAGATTCTAAATATTACTAAGTAATTTTAGAGAAACGAGCTTATGTGTATTATAGTTTCCTTTAAAACAATTGCATTTTGCCCACCTTTTGGAAAGGATTACTTTTTTTTTGTTAAAGATTTTTTTTAGTTTAAATTGAAAGCTGCATGTAACAAGCTTAATTAATAAAGAGAATGGTGTTAAGTTCATAATTAGGGATATATGAGTATATGACGAAGACTTTGTAATGGTTTTTTAAATATGGTACCTTCGTGTTTAAACATGTATTTGTTAATTGCAAGCATGAGTTTATTTTATCTATTTGTTAAAAGTATCGGTGTAAGTATGTCTTCTAATCTTCAATTGTTCTTTCCATTTTCGTTTTATCTAGTCATTGTTATTAGGAAGTAAATTTTTAACTTTTTTTTACAAAGTTAAGTCTATAAAATAATAATTATTTTTCATTTATATAATGTAAATTGATATTATATTTAGTTAAGGTATGACCTTTTATAAAAAAAATATTTTAAAATAGAATTAAATATATGTAAATTGTCATATTGGTTTAATAATAAATGATATGATAAATTTATAATATAGATTTTGATTTTATATTAAAAAGTGAATTTAAGTCTAATTCATCCTTACATAATTACTTGTAAAATAATAAATGACTTTACTTATTTATAAAAATTAATATATGTTTATTTTTATTTTTTTATTTATATTTTCATTTTCATGTTTTGTGGTTTAAAAAGTTTAAATTGCACATATTCATTGAGTTAAGTTAGTTATAACTTAAAAAAAATAACTTATCATTTTGTTGAATATATGATAAATTCTACCCTATACATATATCAAAAAGTACTTTCAAAAATTATCCACGTATATCCATAAATACTCACATGTAAACAGATTGATATGTAAAAAGAATGATTAGTAAACTATGTTGAGCTAAAATAATAATAAGTAAATGTCAATATATTCTTTTATCGGCAATTATTGATATATGTAAAGTTATGTACAACAATAATATAATAGTGTAGGTAAACTGAAGGCTAAATTATTATTTTAGTCTTTTATTTTTTTATTTGCATTCACTTAGTTCCTTATCTTTTAAATGTTAAAATTTGAAGTTAGTTAACAATTTAAACGTTGGAGGTTAAAATTGTCACAATTTTTAAATATTTTCATTACACATGTAGTGACACCACACTAAAAAGTTGTCATTATAATTAAAAAGAATAATAATAATACATATTAATTTTTAAAAACGCTTATCATATATATATTTCTCTTTTCTTTTTATCTTTCTTCTCTTATCCTATTATATATTCTGTAAACTTATCATTTTACTTTTTTTTTTCTATTGGTGTAAATGAAATGTAAATCACCGTTTTTAATGTTCAAGAAGTATTTCCCAATTAAAAATTTATTTTTTTCATCTTCCTTCTCCTTTTTCTTATTTATTTTTTTTTTCCTTATCTTTCAACTCCATCTTTCTTTCTGAGCCAATTTCCCTCTCTCTTCCTCTTGTAATAGTGTACCGTCTACTCCTTCGCGTTCCATACTTAAAAAATCCATCCCATATAAATTAATGCATAAATATATATATATATATATATATATATATATATATATATATATCTTTAATACATGATAAAAGTACTCAAAAAATAGATGGATAATGAGTAGGAATATTTAATTTATTTGTTAATTAATAAGACTGTTATAAATAAGATAGTCAAAATTAAAATTATGAATGAGATTGTAAAAATTTCATAAAATATTAATCATGAAATTGTACTTTGTAGAGTAATATTTACTTTAATATATATATATATATATGTATAATATAAAATTTTATTAAAAATAAATAAAAGAAAGTATTTAAAAGATGTTTCAATAAAGTAAAAAGATTTACATTAAGAATATTTTAATTTAGTTTTATTTTAATTAAAATTGAAACTAATTTGATACAATAATATTTTAATTTAGTTTTATTTTAATTAAAATTAAAACTGATTTGATATAGCAGTCTTAATTTTTAATTAAGCTTAAAATTTATTTTAAATTTTAACTATATAGCCGTAAAAGTTTTAATTACACTAAATTTTAGTTAAACAAAATTAAATTCATAGAAATTACATGATTATAATCATATATTTTTATAATTTTATTCTCTAAGATTTACGTAAGTTTGCATGAGATTTAATAGCAAATAATAAGTATGATTCTATAATCTTAGTATTAAAATCTTGATTTTAATTATTTTGATTATAAGCATCAAAATATCTATGTTGATGATGTTGAGTTTATCATATTTTTTATGAATAAACTAATAAGACTTTTATATGTCTATAATACAATTAACCAAGAGGAAGGAAATATGTACAATGAAAATCCTACTGAACAGTTGCGGGAAATTCATCTTAAAGAAATAATTTATCAAAAATCAATATATTTTTTAATACCAGTAAACCTGTTATAAGTTATTAAATACCTAAAATACTATTACAAAATTTTGTTGTGCTCCTTAAAGACACAAGTTTTTTCTTTTAAATCTTAATTCAATAAAATGCATTAAGTATACGTTTTATTCTCAAGAGTTATAACAAAACTATGTATTTTTATTATTGTGTAAGCCATATAATTACTGTTTTAAGAAACAATTACAAAATGAGTGTAGGATTAAAATGTGGAACCGATATCAGGCAAACAAATTTATTTCTAGTTTTTAATTCTTCAAGTCAATTGAGGATATGTGGAAAGAAGATTGGGAGGATCAAGTTAGTGTTTTATTCTAGTTAAAGGAACAATAGACTTATTTTTTAAAAGCTCTCTTCTATTTATAGAGATGTTATTAGACTATATTTCTGTTCATCAAAATCGATAATTATTATTCTTTTAAACATATTATTATCTTTAATAACGTTACTTACGTTCTTAATTATAAATTAATATTTTCAAACTTGAAACGCATAGCATACTCGATTATCTCAAGGAGATAAATCCAGAGTCATGACTAACGTCTGATGGCTAGAATTATGAATTATCAACTACTAAGGTGCAATTATATAACATTTAATATGTCAAATACAAATTTTAATTGGTGTAGTAAATATTTTATAATTAATAGTTTCAGGAAACTCTTTAACAAGATTCAGTATCTATTTTTCTTTCAATTTTAAATATTACATTAACTCGTAGAGAATCTTGGAGAATGAAAGGGGAACAAGGAGAAAAGGTGGATAACTTGACAATAGTATTCCAGCGAAGCCTCCCAATGGAATTGGAAAAACTGGTGTAAGAAGAATCTCCTTCAAGAAAAAAGATAAATAGGGCAGAATATGATTAAAAACAACTAATAAATCTTATAATATAGTAACCATGGTGAGGAGAGAACTTTCACATAAGCGTGAACTTACTTTGGTGACTAATTTTTTTTATTATAAAAGGATTACAAAGTTTTTTTTATATAAGATATGCTAAAAAATAATGGTTAACACACTTAATAATTTTTATATTAATTTGATGTTTGTGAGAGAAAAAATAAAAGAGAAAAAATAATTTATTTTTAAAGTTCTTCTAGTAGTTATTTTTTTAATCCTGTGTTTGTATTTTCTTCTGGAAGATAAAGTGAAAAGTATTATAATATTTTTTAAATCAACGTATTTATTGTTTGTTTTGATTCTCTTCTCGTCTTTTATTTTAACTATGATTTGTCATTCATCTTTTATTTTTATCATGAATTTTCATGTTACTATTTTGATACCTAATAACTATGAAGTTGGATTAAGAAAGGGGTAACGAATTGTTAAATGTGTTTACAATTAATCATGACCTTTGATGAACTTTGTTTTTGTAGAAGTTCTTAGTAGTAAAATTAATAGTAAAAAAAATATAGGGTTTGGGGTTATAAGCTTAAGGTAGTTTAAAAGATAAAATGAATTTGATTTGATCTCATTTATGTTATAATTGAGTATTTTATCATCAAATTTGACCTATAATTCAACAGGTAAAGGGTATCAATGGAGGTCATGGATAATCTTTGATAATTATCTTACAAGATCATAGACTTCATTCAGACTTTGATAAAACTTCTGTTTACGTATGTAGTATAATCAGATACTCATGATGAATAACATTGAGCATTTTTTTGTGTTTTATGTAACTGAGTGTATAGTTGGGGCACTTATGTCCATTAACATTGATAAAAAATTTTATTACTTGTATATTTGTCACAGTTGTTCTAATTAACATTGATCATAATTTCTATATAATTTGATGTATAATTAATAGGACTCTTTCAGGGTAGTTATGTTTTTTTTTTTTTACGTAATTTTTTGCATAAATTTTAATACTCGTTAAAGACATTTTGTCTATGTTTTCAAATATAAATAGTTGCTTGCAAAGGTGGAGTTAAAAATGTTAAAAGACATAAAGGTGAAGTTAAAAATATTAAAAGAACTAGGTCAAATTATATATGTTTGATGTTAAACTAACAAAGATAAAATATTTGACCAATCATTATACCTAAGTTGACCATGACAATTCTATTATATTTACATAAAAAGTACAGGACAAAATAAAATTTATAATATTCCAAATTAATTAGTTTTGTCATATTTTATATTCAAGTCATCTTTTAAGTTTGTGAATGCAAAATTAATTACACATATATACATATAATGAATTTAAGTTATTTGTATCTCATCATGGGTATTACACAAATATAGGAAAACATATAAAATAATATAAATATATTGCATGTGTAAAGTTTAATAAAAAAATTACTTATTTATTTACAAATGTTTGTCTAATTTATCTTTCTTTTAAAATAACTTGAATATATAGAAAAACTGTATTAGGGTACGGAGATAAATGTATAATTACATATAAATGGACATGTAATACTTTTATTTTATTTATCATTTCACCTTATTATTATTCATTAAAATAATTAAAAATATAAATATCAATAAATTACTTACATATAATTGTGTTAAAGATATATTATGTAATGTTAACATATGAGAATAATTATGAATATGAGTATATATATTTTTTCTCTCTCACGTGTCTTTTTTTATTATTTATTTATAAAAAAAAAAACAAAAAAAAGGTGACAATTTCCACGAGAACGCGCCTCCATCTCCTTATCATGATCTCAACACTTGTAGGGTGAGATATAGCTTCTCTTATAAAGTGGACAAATCGTGGTTATAACTTCAACAAAGTCGTGATCCAAAAGTTTTGGAGTAAATTTATTTATTTTCTGATTTTTTTATAGTAGTTGTATTTTTTAAATCATATTTTTTTACGTCATTTATTTGTTTTTGTTTTTTTTTTAAATTATGTTTCTGAACACGTTTTCAGCTTTCTATACAATCATAGCCATTTTTTTAATTTTGTTTTAAAAATGTGTCACGATTTTATTTTATTGTTATAATTTTGTTTTTTAAACTGGTCATTGATAATTTTATTGAAAAAGTATAGAAATTTTAAAAAATTATTTTAAACGGTTGTATTTTTAATTTTGTTAGAATATTCTTGTTTTTATTTATTTTATACATTATATTTTTAAATAATTTGGTTAATTAATTAAGTTACTCATGTTAATAGAATGCAATTTGAAAAAAGTTAAAACAATAATAGTACATTAAAGTTTTTGTTTTAATAAAATAAATTAAGGAAATAAATATTTAAAGTATAATTTTTTGTTATGTGTATGAATAATCTCTTTAATTATAACTTTTGTACCTGTGATCAATCCAAAACAAGTAAGAAAAAAAAATTCCTATATTTACTTATTGGTTTGTATTATTCACTATATCTAATGACTTTAAAAGCATCCAGTTTTGCAAAATTCTTGCTTTTGTACTAAAATACAATTAAACAAACGTGTCTCATATCAATCTCGCTTTAGAAACACAGATTATTTTGGACCGACGCTGCCTACTAATTGACTTGATAAGCCTATCCATTATCCATTGTCTTTCATGATTGACTGACTTCATGAAATTTACATTTATAAAACGTTTAATTTAAATTTTTTACTACTAAACTTTATATTTTTTGTTTGAATTTTGTGGTTATTTTTTTGATTATATATACAGAACTTTATTATGATAATTTTTGAGAACATATTAACAACATTTTAATATTTGAGGTTTGGGTAAGGTTATTTTTGCTGGGGAATGATAGCAAAGTCAGCATTTTGCACAGAAAATGAAGAACGCGTAATGAATGCGTGGAAGAGGTGAGGTGAGATGTGGCGGGAAAAAAATAAATGAAGTACACGAAGTTTCTATTCTCTATTTCTCTCCTTTTTCTTTCCTTTTATTTTCCTTTCTTTTCTTTTCTTTCTTTCTCTGTGCACAATTTGATGCAATGCAAGGGAAAGGCCCACCAACCAACCCTTTATATTCCCCACCCTTTCACTCTCTCTTTTTCTTTCTCTTTCTCTCCATTCGCCGTTCAACCAAACTACCCTAACTCCTACCCCCCTCAATCCCACTTCCTCACCCAACCAACGCCACCAACCACCGCCGTCACCGCCGCCACCTTCCTCTTCCTTCTCCCAGACCATGACCAACACCAATCCAATTCCAGATTCTAATCCTCCAAACCTCCTGGGCGATTCCGATTCCGACATTGACGCCCTCATCAATGCTCTTTCTGAACCTAATCCCCAATTCCCCCTTTTCGATCACCTCCAACCATCCACCTCCGACTCCGAAGAGTCATCTCTCAAAAGAGGATTAGACACCGCTGAGGATTCTTCCCACACATCAATTCCCCTCAAACGCGGTCGTATTGACAATGTCATTTCCCACCACACTGATCTCCACGTGGCAATTCAAATTCAAAACCCTACTCCTCCTTCTTCTCTCTTTCTCTCTCAGCCTCCGCTGCATGCCGCTACCAATGGAGACTCTCACCCTGTGGAAGGCCAGAGGAAGCGCCCCGTGTTTGACTCCGAGTTTCTGTCCCGGGCTCTCCGTGAAGCTGAAGCCTTCATTCCGCAGAATCCAGGTGATAACGACTTCGACTTTGACGTGGTGCCTGGATATTATAGGTCATCTCATCTATCGCTGAATGACTATCGGAGGATTCGGAACATGGAACGGTTCCGACAGATAGCGAAGGAAAGCGCCACTCACTATGCTCGATTCACCTCGGAAGAGACCGCAGACGAAAGGCCGTCGTCTTCTGCTGCGCCTCAGGGAATCGAGGATTCCTCTCCCTTTTCTGTCTCGATGAAGGCTATCAAAGAGGGAGCGGCTAAAAAGAAGGGGCGTGATACGGGGGTTGCGTGGGTTGCGAAGAATCAAAGAAGGGAGAAGAGGGTCTGTGTTCCCTCTTTGCAAGAACTGTGTCTCAAGATTCTCGCGGACAATGCTGATGCAATGGTTTCTCTTGAGGGTGTTCCGGATGAGTTGAGGCACAAGCTTTGCAAACTGCTTTGTGATTCGAGAAAGATGAATAATCACTTTCTTGAACTTCTTCTCAGTGGGTCTCCCACGGAGATTCGCCTGACAGATTGCTCGTGGTTGACGGCGGAACAGTTCGCGGAATGTTTTCGTTCTTGTGACACTGGAAGACTGGAGGTGTGTTGGTTGTTGAAATCAATTTGATAGGCATATGTCAATTTTAACTTAAGAATGTTGAATTTCATTTAGCATGTCAGTCTTTTTTAACTGAGTGATCTATATTTTGTGTATTAATTTCTGTGTGTGTTTTTTTGTTAATTTTCACTTGCATGCTCTGCCTGTTTCTATGTGTATTCGACGAGCAACTTCTGCCATGGTGATCTGAATTGTGTTTCTTTAACTACTTGTTGAGTAGGTGCTGCAACTTGACCAGTGTGGAAGGTGTGTACCTGATTATGCATTATTGAGTCCTATGAGACAATCGCCATGGTGGCTGCCGAGACTAGTTAGTCTGTCCCTCAGTGGGGCATGCCGTCTTTCAGACAAGGGGTTGCATGTGCTAGTTTCTTCTGCCCCATCACTAAGATCAATCAATTTAAGCCAGTGCTCCCTTCTCTCATCTGTCAGTGTCAATATTTTGGCCCATTCGTTGGGATCCCTACTGAAAGAGTTATATCTTGATGATTGCCTAACCATTGATGCAGCACAAATTGTGCCGGCATTAAGGAAACTCGAACATTTAGAAGTGTTGTCATTGGCTGGAATTCAAACTGTCTCTGATGAATTTATAGTGGATTACATCACGGCGCGTGGTCACAACATGAAGGAGCTTGTTTTAAAGGACTGTAGGTAAGTGCTGCGTGAACCCTTCACTGAAGATGCTGAGATTTGTGCTTGAATCAGTTGAAGTTTGATTAACCCTTCACCACTCTTTGAGCATTGATTAACCATTATTTCTGACTTTTGGTATACTGTTAGTCACTCTTTGAGAATGACAACAATTATTTATAAATTTGTTGCTTCTTTGTAGCTTGGAATTATGTTTGCTAGGAAATCTCAAATTCTGATCTCCTTGTTATCTTTCATTGCTAAATATTATTTTTCACTCTCTTGTTTATTTATGTTTCTTAATGTGCAGAAAATTAACCAATGCATCAATAAAAGTCATTGCTGAGCACTGTCCTGGGTTGTGTGCACTCGATCTTATGTATTTGGACAACTTGACGGATTTATCCATGGGATATCTTGCAAATAGCTGTCGAGTACTCCGTACATTGAAGCTATGCCGTAATCCATTCAGGTGCTTTTTTATTTTCTGCTATTTTCTCTTTCTCTTTATACATTTGTACATTGCTTTTGCTAGTTTCTGATATTTTCTGTCTCATTATAAGTTTGCTGTAATCTGTCTGATCTTTGCAAGATAGATTCTTTTGTAGGAGGTTACGGCTTTTAAATAAAATGTTTATCTTTGTTCCTGCGGTAATATGAATTCTATTTAGGATGGTTAATTAATAATTATAATTTCAAATTTGTTTTGGATATTGCCCTGATGACTTTGCGAGACTTGAGTTAGATTTCAAATGGTTGATTTCAGAAGTGTTTAATTTAAACACTTTAATGACATGAATTGGTAATGATTTTGTAGCATTTGAAATGTCAAGAGTATTTTCTATTATGGTTCTGATCGACACGCTCCTTCTCATCAAGAGATTTGAGAAAATTCTTCTATGCATTTGTTATTATCACCATTTATGCATATGATACAATTGGTGTGTACTGGAATGGTGACCAAGAAATCTCTTATAAATTGTTGTCGGTGAATAAATTTAACACAGTTTTTTCTCCACCAGTGATGAAGCAATTGCTGCATTTTTGGAGATTGCTGGACAGTCCTTAAAAGAACTTGCACTTAATAATGTTAAGAAGGTGCGTTGCTATATTTCCTTGTTGACTTTCCCTCGATTGGCTCATATCTTACACATATGTTACACTCTTTAAACACCGGGACCCTTGAATCAGTGACATGATGAAAATCTTCTCTGTGCCCGTAAAATGATTAATTACATTATTATTACAAGTTTAGCCTAAAAAAATTAGGCAATTATGTGTTCAGAGTGCAACTGCATCTATTCTTTGATTGGTCATAATTTTACTCAAGCAGACACCTCAACATGCAATGGATACTTCAAATCATTGTCTTCAAAAATTAATTTTATAACTAACAAAGTAACACTTATATGATAAATTATAAACAAAATATGTCATATTATATTTCTGGTTTATGGCATAATATGAAACAATCTTGTTTATAATGTTTTATTTTCTGACTGTTTGACACATTTGGTTTAAAATTCAGGTTGGACACCATACAGCCCTATCACTTGCTAGTCATTCAAAAAATTTGCATACTCTAGATCTGTCTTGGTGCAGAAATTTGACAGACAATGAGTTGGGGTTGATTGTAGATAGCTGCTTCTCACTGAGGTTGCTTAAACTTTTTGGATGCTCGCTGGTAAATATTTTCATTTAACTGAACTTAAAAGGAATTTCTGTGATGAATCTCTATTGTTCACAGAAAAATATATAACATTATCGTGTTAAAAGTCTTTATATGAAGAAATTAGATGATTTTGTAGAAAAAGATGTCTGTTACATATGTTACATATTTTTTTTGTAGGTAACAGAAGCTTTTCTCAATGGGCACTCAAACCCAGATATTCAGATCTTTGGATTGAAGATGTCTCCTTTATTGCAGAATGTCAGAATGCCTGATACCTGTGAAGGTCCTTTGCGTTATTCACCAGTCTCGGTAGATTTGATAAATAAATGACAATTAAAAATGGAAAATAAGGTTATTTTTAGTAAAAGCAGACATAACTTTCTGCAAACATAGTAAGCAGAGGCAAGAAAACAGTGTTGCCCGATTTACTTCTAGTTTTGCTGATGCCATAGTTGTTGCAAGGATTCAAACCCAAGCATACAGACAATTCATATTCATTATGTACAGTGGATATGTAAATTTGACTGAGACAGGTAATAATATTTTTTCCTGAAGGGAAGAAAACTTCAACCCGGTTTGTCTATTCTGAAATGTTTTTTACGATTAGAGATTTCGGTACGGGATCAAGATTTTTCAGCCATGTGACAAATTCCTCGCTTTATTTAATTAATTGAGAAGAATCTAGTTCGAGTGTTATTTTTATTCTGGCAAATAAGGAGTGATTTTGATTTTCCATGTTGAATTGAGATTAAAAAATTTAAGTATAAATAAATTTTAATATAATTTCTCAATTATATTGAGTTCACTTTGTTTGCAACTGAATTAAATTTAAGGTGGTAATATTTTGAAATCACTATTCATCTTTATATATATTATTATTTTATTTTTATATAATATTTTATTATTCATCTTTATATATATTATTATTTTATTTTTATATAATATTTTATTAAAAAATACAGTGTCGAATGGAAGTATAATATGAACAGTAGTGTTAAATTAGTATTTTCTTTAAATTAACCTAATTGGAAATATAATATAACAGTAGTATCAAACTAGTATTTTTTTAAAATTTAACCCAATTCAAATTCATGGATTCCTGAAGAGAACTTTGAGATCTAATTACATTTTATCAAAATTATTAGATAATAATATTATTATTTAATTTATTTCAGTAGTATTTATGTTTAAAAAATTAATACAAAAATATAACCAAAAAAATTCTTTGAAACTTTAGTAAAAAAATATTTGACACTCATAGACTTGATTTAATCTCCTTAAAAAAATTGCAGAAATTTAATCGAATTCAACTCAACTTCAAAACATCAGAATTTGTCCCATTCTAATATAATCGTGTACACTCTTACTAGAAAAAGCAAACATAATTTGCAGTTGAACATGATTTGATTTGTCGGCCACATTGAAAAACAAAATATAGCCGGTGAGTACCGGAAAGAAGTAAACCCCGAATGATTTTTATTAACTTTTGCATTGGATCAAAATTATACTGAGTTTTGTTCATAACTTTCGTTTTCAAACGTAATTTCATAAAACATAGTATGGAAGACTCGAAATAATTTCATAAGAAGTCGTTGCTTTTCTTTCTCAGATAACACTGTTAAAGACAATAATGTTAAAAAATTACTTCAACCTAAAAAGAGGAGAAGGGCGGCTAAAAAGGACAATATTTCTACAGAAAACAGAAAAGGAAATGTGAGTAAAAAACAGAAATAGAGAACATTGGTATAACAGTGACATGTACATCTATTTACATCAACTACAATACCAGTTTGAATCTTCTAATCTTCGAGAGAGATGTATTTCACACTGTAATGTACAGATTTATGATTGTTGAACGAAAAATAATTGTTGTTGAAACTGTAATGTAATGAACACATGCAATGCAAGTGTTTAACAAAGTATAAAATTGTAAAATATCCAATCGAAGCACAACAAAACATCTTTCGTCCTTCAGATCTGTAAGCGAAGCAAGTATGTATCACCTTTTGTCAACAAGGGGTTTGTCTTTTCAACTACCTGAAAAAAAGTGACAAGACAAGAACATTGTCTGAATTATCATGCATTTTATGAATAACTCTACTAAATCCATCATAGAGCGCTTAGAAATATGAACAAACAGTTACATTACCTCAAACCCCAACTTTTGGTACAATTCCAGTGCACGCTTATTGTTTGCCTCCACATGCACATAAACACGTTCCAAACCTAGATGCACAAGAAGCCTTCTTTTTTAAAAGTGCTATCTAATATCAGACATTAGTTGTAAAAGTTACTCTCACATTAATGTTCATATTACCATTAGATTTTGCATATTTCGCAGTAAAAGACAACATGTTGCTTGCAATGCCCTTGCGGCGATATCCTTTGGCAACACATAAGTTTGCAATATAACCATATCTGCTTGATGGTGTTCGGTCGACTTTACAAAAACGAGGAGCATCCACCCGTTCCTGCACAAATTGTTAGTTAGAAAAACCATTAAAACCATCAAAAGAGAAAGAAAGAGAAAAAAAAAAAACGATTGACATAATAGCTTACCCCAGGAAAGGTCTCCCCTAGCAGCAAATATCGTACATTCAAATCAAGGGTTCCTACAACACTTTTTACTACTATGCGTTTTACACCCTTTTGCTGCTTCTTCACCTGATAAACTTGACACCAGACACCATAAGGGAAAGAAAGAAAAGGAACTAACAGATGCTTCATCAAATAATCCAAGAACAAGAATGCTTTTACCGTGATGATGCATGTGGAGCTGTACCCGTGTTTTGGCTCCTTGCACCGCTTCATTATCTTAGCATATTCCTACGCAATGGGAAATTTTGTTAAAATTTTCATTAAGGGACACTCCAATGCATACAGTACACAGAGTAAATAGCATAAACTCTTACCTCAAAAGCATATTTCCTCTTCTCATAATAGGCAAATTTTGAATTTCTTTCACTATAGTGAATCAAGTTATTATCATTAATGAACCCTGATTAAGAAAAAAGCCAATAAACTAATGCACTGTGTGTGAGTGTCATACCGTGCTGGTCGATGTTCCCACTCATTTTCTGCCCTTAGCCACCCTGCTGTCTGCATTAGTACTAACAAAAGTAAATAAATACTCATAAAGAGTGTAAATGGCATAAGCTAAATGATTAAAAGAAGAGAAAGAAAAAGAAAAGGAGGAAACTTGCCCAATACTCTTCGTCAAGAGTGGCCTCTCGTGCAATGAAATTGCCAAACTCAAGGCTTTCATGGGGTTCCAAATCTTGAGGCGAAGGTTGCCAGCGCCAAAAGTGGAGATCGCAGAACCTCACAGTTTCCAGTCTGGAGACAGGTGGTGTCAGAGTCGAAAGTTGCACCGAAGCTTCTTTCTTCTTCTTGGGGTTCAAGAAATCAGAATCCGTAGTCCTGTCAGAAAACAACACAGAGAAGTTAATGAGCAAGATCATGCATTGAAGAGAAGAAAAGGGTTTTGAGAATCAAGAAAAAGAAGGTGACTTGGGAAGAGAAACCGCGATTCTTGGGCATTTGGAAGAACCGGCATTGTGGAAGTGTGGGAAGTGAATTGTGGAAGAAATAGAAGCCATGATTGTTTGTGTGTGGAGAAGAAGAAAGTGGTTTGTGTATTGAATTGAAAGGAGAATTTAACAGAGGAAACAGAGTATTCAAACTCCAAACTAACAACTGATCACGTTTTCTTTCCCAAATCAATCTTTCTTCTTTCTTTTTCTGCTTCTTCCTTCTAATTATATATTGTCCTATAATAGGGATACAATATATATATAACTTATTTTGATATTGTATCCCTATAGCACTATATATATATATATATATATATATATATATATATATATATATATATTGAAACAAGATTAACTTATTAATCACATTTTCATCCTTTCACGTGCGATAAAAAAACTTAATAATATAAAATATAAGATATATTTTGAAAAAATCATAAATGTAAGGTCAAACTCGTACATTAAATTAAGTTTTCAATTTATTCTTTCAATAAAATAAAATTTCGATAGAAAAGAAATTTAAGAAATTGATTTATCTAGTAAAAATGATTCTTTATTAATCTTTTTATTATATTTTTATTATACTATTATAGAAATATATTAATTATTGAGTTAAAATGTTAATGTTCATGACAAGTTCGAGTTGGACGTTTATGTGATTGAAACACTTTCTGAGTTACAATAATATTTTTTAAAGTTGGGTCCTTTTAATTGTTAAAAGAACCCTCAAAATATTATTATCTAAATATTTATAAATTTACGTGTGAGGTATTTAATATTCTAATATCAATAGTTGCTGGTGCATAAATTTAGCGTTGGTGGCAATGTGCTTAACAAGTATAATTCTATATAATGTTCAAGTATAATTTTAATCTAAAATTGCTTCATAATTTTGAAAAAATTGATACTTTATTTGATAATACTTTAGATAGAGATAATGATGATGTTTAAAAACATACGAAATTAATATAGATTTTACCATTCATGATTCTATTGTTGTTTATGATTAAGGACAATAAAATTCTAAGCAAAATAATTACTTTAATTCATAAATTCTTATTTTATAATTGTTTATTAATTTTAATTATGAAGGTTCACACTTTAATTATTTTATGGTTAGAATATATTTTAGAGGATTTGAATGTTTAAAACTTCTGCCATTAACAATTAACATCTTCGGTAATGTTTTGTAAGATAATTTATAATATCATTTATTGATTTAATTCAGTGTTTGATATATCGTATTACAAAAGTGAATAACAGAGTACTTTCTCCATATAACATATTAACATATATAACATATGTTAAAGGATGATTCTTATATAAATGCTTTTAGTAAAATCGATATCCTTCACAGTGTGTATTAAAATAACTTCGTCAAAAAATCTATAAATCCTTTTAATTTGGCTTTGAATGTCAGAATAAATAGACTTATATCAGGTTTGCCTAGGGTTTAGGGTTTTTATATCACTCAGCAAATTGTGACCATATAATAAGGTTCTAATTCTTCTGATATAAAATATGATTATTTAATCAAACTTTTAATATAACATTATATATGTGAAAAAGAATCCGTTCGAGGCAGAGGTAAATACACTAGTTTAGTGATGCTCACAACATTAAAATTCAATGGCCACCCTCATAGTGACCCAAAACAACCACACCAACAAATAAAAAAAACAATAATGCAAACATCTGCACTACTAGTACAAGGTAGAAGGAAGACAGAGCAAAAGGTTGTTGAATAACCTCAGCCTCAGGGTTCAAAATCAGTCTTCACCCACTTCCCATACTTGCTTTTCATTTTCTCATCCAATTCTTTAGCTTTCATTTCTGCTATCTTGGTTGCATTAGCCATGGACTCCTCTTGCACTTCAGCAATCCTTCTACTCCTCTTCCTTGCTGAGGCCTCCTTCTCTGCGTTCAGTTCCTCATAATTCTTCATCCAACAACTTTGCACTGCACAACTCAGCATCAGCACCACACACTGCAACATGCACATTGCCACCAAGGCCCCACATTCCAGCCTCACCAAAAGTTTGACTTCTTTGGGGTCTCTTGGTGACTTCAGCAGGGACATGCTTGCTTTCTCTTTCGTGAACAAGGCCAATATGCTCAGCACTTGTCCTGTTAAGGAGGCCAGTAGAAGAGAAATGTGGGTGAGGAAACAGAAGTGTGTGAGCTGGGAGTAGAAGCCCACAAAAGATGAGAGAAGTGAGATGCCAGAGACCAAAAGGAGAGCCAGCCCAAATGAGGTTGGAGGCATCTTGAGGAGAATTGTGGGTGCAAAGGAGGATGCTGAGACAATAAAGAGAGAGAAATTCAAAAGGCTAAGGAGAAGGTTTGCGAAGGAACATGTCTTTCTGAGCTTGGAGGAAGCCATTTGCTTTGGCTTGGTTGATTTCTTGGGACTTGTTTGTTTGCTTTGGCTTTTGAAGAGGGTGGAGGAGGATTTGAATTTATAAGGGGGTGAAAGGTGCCGTTAAGGATGGGTATAACGTAACGGCTAGCATAAGGGAGGCCCCACTTTTTTTTACTGATTCTTGGACAGTGTTATATTCCCTCCACATGCATTCAAACCTGTCTTGAATAAGAAAACTGATGATTATGAATCATTGATGGAGCTACGTTGTACAACATGAATGAGACAATAGCGTAAACATTACAAATACCCGCTGACGCTGATAGTATCACGGAAAGTACCCCCTTGCTGCATTTAACAACAGTAAAATTGATGGTCTCCTGATACGAATTTGGTAATATGCTGATGATCTTGGAAAGATACCAGCTTGCCACAAATGTTAACTTCAACTTTGAGCTTAAAAATAAGGTTCTATTGCCAAACAGAGCAAAGCGGATTTATTTGTATGTACTACATATATGTAGTAGAGTATTCAGCTTTTACAGGTATCCGAGTATTAGATTTTTATTCCATGAGTTTTCCACTCAAATTGACAGAGAAAAGAGACTAGTACTTCTGTGTCCCTGCCCTGCCACAAGGCAGTGCAATTTGGTTTATATAGCTATAGCACTAGGCCATCTTCAATATTGTTAGAAAGCAAATGAGTGCACTAAAATTTCCACATTCTTCTTCTCTTTGGTAAATCAGGGATCTTTAGGGGAGCAATCAAGAAATTTGCAACATCTTAAATCTGGGTCCGAAAGGAAATAATTACAGTCACATGTACAAATTATTGCACTGGCAGAGCAAGTAAAAATAATGTATGCTCAAGGCAAATAGCCCCTTTGAATACACGAGTAGTTTTACTCCGTATCAGACGCTCCATAAGTTTTAAATGGGGGCCATGTCACGATTTACGAAAAAGTTTCCCGGCATCATCTTGACTCCACTTTTGAGACTTGTATGCACTTCAAGCAGGTAGGGCATTTTCAAAATTGGACTTACACACTGCAGAAACTATACTCGGATTAGGAAAGCTGTCAAACGTAACAACTAGTGTTGAGCTAATTAACATGAAGCTATTTAATTTTGCTAACATCAAAACAACCAAGTCATTTTTTCATTACAAAAATAGCGTTCTGTGCAATTTTTTATTACAAAAATAATGTTATAAAGAAAAGAGTACTGCAACAGCATGATCTGCAGAAACTTGGAAAAGAGGTCTAATTCTCAATAACTACATATATTTCCCTTTTCTCCTCTCAACTACAATATTTAGTTTCAGTGTTCACAACATAAAATATGCTAAATCCAATGATAAGGCATCATTGTATATATTTCTGATCTTAATCTTGATAAATTGAAAGAGCAATCGAATTGAATAAAGGAATGCTATTTTCAACTTTCAGCATACATTTATTCCTTTATCCTGTTTGTTGATGTTATTGTCTTCAACCACTACTTGGAACTTCTTCAAAAGGGAAGGGGTCATATCATACCTCATTAACATTATCTTCTATACCAAATCAAACATCATCACTGTGGGTTAAGATGGCCTCCACTCTATCTAGTGAAGCTTGTAGTCGTCCCGAGTGCATGTTGAACAATGGTTCATCGGTACCCAGACCCCTGTTAAGGTTTGAAATTTAAATTAATCAGTTATTCATGAAACAAAACATTGTAGATAGCAAGTAACTAAATGAATGAAAAATAAAAAATGTAATACAGCTCATCCCAAAATAATTTATCAGAGTATACTTTCTAAACACTGACAAAACTATTTTAGTTTAAAAGTTATTGTTCTGACAAAATTACAAAACTTGCCCAGTAATTTCAGGAAGAACATAGTCCGCCCTCCATCCAAAACGTAAGTCAAAACCAGGAAACAAGCCAACTGACGTCTTATTTCGGATCCGAGATACACCATCTCCACCCAAACAAGTGGTAAGCTTCCATTTCCAACCAGTAGCATGCATTTGAAAATTGTGTCCTATACCAACCTGCACTGTTTATGTCAGTATGAATCATTTCAAATGAAATTTTACAAGAAGTGGAACAAGAACTTATCATGGCATCAAAAACAATGGGGTCAACATATACAAACACAAGCACATGAACAATGTCACATTTAATACTATTTTCAAACATTTTCAGTAACTATCAGAATAAATTGTCATGACATAAAAAATAGACATCACCAAACCTGAAGATTAAGAAATTTGGTGATGGGGATCTTTTTTGAGAGAACACGAACATCATGATGAAGGGGTTCATAAATTATCTTCCACTTCCATTCAGGTGTTAGAGGCTTCAACACAAGCTTTGCTTGATATTCATTGACTGGGGCATTGTAGAACTGCACCCAAAAAAAGGATCTCCTGAATAAGTAGAACTAGTCATAATATCTAAATAATTAACTAGTACACAAAACTCCACAACATTAACCTTCTAATTGACAATTGACTTGTAGTCATCATACGTATGTATATATAGACAGTTAAACTTCATAGAGCATCATTCCTACAAATTTTAGTATTCTTTTTGACACTTCTTCTTGCATGCTTGCAACAGATGGTTTTTTTAACCACGTAGACAGGATAAAAAACAATAGTGAATGCAGAATTAAGCAACAAAGAGTAATATATTGATAAACAGAACAACTAACTGCTCCTACAGAAAAACCACAAGGTTTAGAATCACACAAAATGTAAGAATAAATTACAACAGGTTTCCTCCCTCTGGTTTAAAAGTGACATCCCCTAAGCTTTTATTTATTAGCCTTTGCATATAAGTATATATAATCAGCTGTAGGTTTTTCAGCCCAAATTATCCTTCATGAAACATGATTAATAAAATAACTTCACAGCATTGTATCTCTCCATATTACTTATCCTTATGGAAAAAAAAGTAAAGACTAACCTTAATCCCTAAAAGTGGAAGACTTAGTATGTTAAATAAGTCCCCAAATTTAACTAATTATTCATTCTCAAATAAATATATTTGACTATAATCTAAGATAAGAGTCCCACAAATTAAATTTAGGAATACAAAGAATGAATGGGTTTGAAAAGAATGAGTAGCGATAAGATGGAACAGAAAAGAACCTCCATATTGAGACCAACTCGAATGCCCTGAAGTTCTTTTCGGAACTTGAAGAACAACTCCGAAGGCATCAAATTGATGTTGTATAGCTCATCCCACGAAGTCGGTTCATCCCCGTTTGGCACCGATTCCATTTTTAGACAAATTTCCAAAACTCACTTCAATGTATAAACAATATCACCCATCAATTATCAATAAACAATAATCAATAATAATAATGTAGTAATTTTGATTATCCAAAAGCGGTTTACCCCCAAAACCTGCACTGCACTGAGATGGAAGAGAAGCAATTTCAGAGGACTCTGGAATTCCCACTGCTATTTTCTTTAAGGGTTCCTAATTGGATTTGTTTTTGTTTCTACCATTTTCACTCACTCACTCACTCACCCTAATAGCTCCCAGAACCCTTCTGCTTCTCAACTCAATCCTTAAATTTTGATATACTAAACACTTCAGCTAAAACATTTGGTGATTATTTATAATTATGAAATATCATAAAATGATTTTTGTGATTAGTAAATTTCATCTAAGGATAAATATGAAATTCATTAAATTTTATATCATTATTTTTTTTTCTTACTATGTTTTATTTCAAGTAAACAATTCTACTTTCCGTTTATCTATTTCTTATTTATTCTACTCCTCCAATTTATTTCTTGAAAATTAAACAAAGGCTTATAAAAGTATTGGTAAATTTATTCTGTAAACTTGTTTTGTTAATACATTCTTCTTAAATCGATTACCTACTAATTTTAAAATAAAATATTCATTTTAGAAAAAATAAGCGTCAACGATTTTTTTTTAATTTTTGTATTGCATAAATTGTAATTAGTTTCATATTATTTTAACAATAAAAATTAAAAATTATCAACATATTTAATTTTATATATATATTATTTCCACTGCTGTAAATTGTAATCGACCACCTATGAATGAGCACTCTTATTACTCGTTCTTATATAACATTTTAATTCTATTTTAAATATGATAAGAAAAAGATTGTTTAAAATAAATTATTGAAAACACATATTTATATAAATATTTTATTAAAAATAATTTTTTTTCCTTAAACATAAACATATTAGTAATAAAGATTTAAAAAGACTTGTTAGGAGAGTTCATAATCCACTTCCAAAGATAATTTGGATAGCAATGAAATAAAAAGGTTTTGAAGATCAATTTTGGATTAGAAAGATAAATATATTTTCTAAATTAAAATGATAGCATTTTATTGAAATTAAAACATTAAATATATATTATCTCTTAAAATTTCCATACTGATATATACTAATTAAGAGAAATTACACTTATGATAACTCCTCTAATTTTAAAATGATTATCTATTTCTGTTTAATTTTTAATGAAATAATAAACATATTTCTTCTAATTTTTAAAAGACTCTGCATTCATTATATTTTTTATAAAATTACATTCATTTCTCTTTTATGTTTTTAATAAAGTAATATTTATCTCTTTTATTCTATTTAAAATAACAATTTGATTAAAATTTAAATAAAAATAAAAGTTAAAGTTTTAGAAAGGTAAAAATTAAGAACTTTTTTAAATTCAACTATTTAATTATTAAATTAACAATATTAGAAAAACTATATTGGATTCAAACATAAGTTGTCTGGTAAAAAAATTAAAAAATATATTTTTGAAAAAACATTGTTTCAATATAAAAGAAATAAATAATTATAAAATGTACAATTAATTCTATTAATATATTTAAATACTATTATAATAGAAATATCAATATGTTGTAAAAAAATATAAAGATAAATAAAAATAAAAATAGTATGAATATTATTTTATTAAAAATATAAAAAATAAAAAAGTTACTTTTTTAAAATAATATTTTTAATGTTATTTTATTAAAAACTTAAAAAAGATGATAACAAATAGTGTGAATATTACTTTATTATAAATATAAATAAATCTAATGAGATCTCCTTAAACAATTATCATCAATCATAAAGTTCTTAAAATTCTTCTCCGAAAAGTTTAAGAAACAATACTTGAAACTTGTAAATATTTAGAGATTATGTTTTTAAAAGAATTAGTAATTTTTTTTTATTATATATGAACAGGTCTTGCAGAATGAAGTTAATATTGTCAAAGGCAATAATTTTTCTTTAAAGAAGTCCAATAAAATTAAGAAAAATATATAATCTAAAGTTTTTGAAATGATAAACGACACATTAAAAGACTTAGAAGACGAAGAGAGTTAGATAACGAAGAGATCTGTTTTCTCATCAACAAAATGAAAAGGATATTTAAGAAGGAAAAAAAAACTTTTACAAGGATAAAAAAATCCAAGTTAAAAAATAACAAGAAAAAAAAGGAATTTATAGTTGTAACAAATTTGAATATTTTATTTTTAATAAATTTGTTTTAAAAAAATTATTATCATTTAAATTGAAAGGAATTCAAAATATTAGAGTAAAGTTTGTCTATTACTTGATTGATTGTTCTATAAAAAATTATATTTGTGTTGTTAATGATATTTTATTTCACTTAACGAATAATTTTTTAAATTAATAGTTATATATATATATATATATTTATAATTAGTACATATCATTTAAAATAATAGAAAATTAAAACATCACATTATAAATTTTAAATTGTTTAAAATATTCATGATGTCATAAAAAATACATAAGTATTATATTTTTCATAATTAATGTTATGAATTAACAATATTTTACTCTTATCTTAAAATAAGCAACATTTTATCTTCTACAATGTTATTTAATAAAAAAATAATATGAGGTGACTTGTGAATTTACTTGACTTTTTAGAAGACTGATTTTAGTTTAGGATCTAAGGTTGTGAGAGATGTAGGTGAAAGCAGGACATAATTTTGATTTTGGTGGAAGGAGATTCTATCTTCTAATTTTATTTGATGATATTAAAGTTGTATATTTTAGGGAAAAATTTACATTTTGCAATCATTTATAAAAAAAATTCAATAGAAAAAATATTAGTTAAAATAAAATATAATTGTATTATATAATATTACTGAAAACATATTCATACATATATTTTTACGATAATACAATAAAAAGTTTAATTAAAACATAATTATTATAAGAAAAATAATTAAAATATATTATTATATTTTATATTAAAACTATATAATATATATATATATATATGATAATCATAATTCTTTTATTAGTTTGTATAATGCTACAGTTATATAATAGAAATATAAAATTATAAAAAAATATACATATATATATAGAAGTTACAAAATATTTTAATTTTTATCTTAATATTATTGTTATAATTATATAATAAAAAACACTTCCATTTTTTTGGCTAATTTTTATATAAAATATAAAAACAGAGATAAAAGAGTACACAAAAAATTATAAAATGTAATTACATTATCAATGGTTATATATAAAATTTGATAGTTCCAATCTTATTAAACATATCCCATATCAGCTTTAATTAATAAAATTTATTGTGCTGTCTGTACATGATCAACTCAACATACAACCCCTAGATAAAAAAAAAAAAAGTATTTAGAAAACAATAATAAAAAAATTATTATTTTCATTGTGAAATCTTCTCATACCATTTTTTAAATTATTATTTTTAATCTCTCATAACCTAGTTTTAATTTGTGTCAATTTTTTTTTTTTAAGAAATGTGCATCTAAATGCAGTCTAATGAGTAAATAAAATATAATTAAAAAGATAACTTATGTGATAAAAATATTTATTATTATTATTATTGTTATAATGATGATATTTTAACATTAGAAGAAAAATATTCATTCAATAATTAATGTATTAATTATTTAATTAATTTTTAACTTAAAAAATAATAATATACACTGTTATATTATTAGAATGAATTATATAACGGTGGCTTTGTTTTTTTAGGAATGAAAACTATCATTCTTCTAAGTCTAACCAATATAATAATAATGTCACACAGTTGTTTTCAGTTCTCACATATCATATAGACCTCAACTCAACATTGACCCTACAACTTTCAAAGTTCTTAAAAACATATCCCAACAAAACCTAAACCTGAAAAAAAAAAAAAACACGGAAACAGGAAAACCTAAAATAACAATGAGTGCATGGCGAAAGCAACTTTGTCTAGGATCTTGTGTTCGAGGCTTCCCCGGAAAAGTTGCTCAGCGTTGTTGTCAACATAGTCCTTGCAGCGATTCTTTTCGGCACAAACTTTCGAGCCCACACATGCTTCCCATTGATGGTGAATTTGGCTTTGATTGCTCCTCTCAGAATCATGTCAATGGTGGAAGCAATGCGAAAAACAATGCGAGCAAAGAGTGCCTGTTCATTTGACTGCACTTCCTGCATGTACAGGGCCTCGATACAATCCCCATACGCTATGGTAAAGAACTCTCTAACTTCCCACTCTTCCACGCGATACCCCTTTGAGAATGTCACAAACAAAGTCCTATCATCAGCTGGAACTTCAACCCTATTTGCCGGTCCAATTGAACCAAACCACAAAGGGTTCTGGTTCTGATTCTCTGAATTTGGTTTCATGGCCACCTTTTGAGCTTCCATCACTCTATCATTGGAATTCCTTATGATGGCTTGCTGCATGATGTCAGTGAAAGCCCTCACACACACATCTTGCATCACTTTGGCCAGGCCTTGGAGTGCGCTGACGCGGTTTTCATACAAGAACTGAAGCGAGATTTCCTTGTCCACTAGACTCTGGAGAAGGGGGATCTCACTGTTCTCAAAAGAACAAGGAGGTGCTATGAAGCTGCTGTTGTTAATGCAGTTCAGGCAGATAACAGTTTCGTCTGCAACCTCGTTGATCAAGATATTGGGCAAGGCCAATACCCTCTTCACCACGTTGTGAAACCCTACCCTCTCCAGCCACAGCCACAAGGCATGGACTTGCATACACTCACCTGGTTCACGGAAGAGGATCATCACAAGGATCCTGTAGAGTTCTCTGTCTGTTCTATGGAACAGATTGAACTCCTCTTGGGTGACGAAGAAAGAAGAAGACTCCAAATCCATCAAAACAGACACTATGATATGTTCCTAAGTAACTCAATAGTTTAAGTGTTTCAGTTCTTAGCACTAAGTTTGCTAACCCCATATAAATACTGAGTGTAGATTAGAACCCTAGAAATGAAACGGCACAACCATTGGACACTAGGCACGTGTGGACCTGCATGTTTAGTGGGGGAGTTTGAGAGTTATACTCGTTTTCTATTTACTGTCATCAGTTTCAAGAAGAGTATATGAAGGTTGGCCAACTCAGATAAATAGAGAGTGAGAAGAATGTGAGGTATGATAGAACAAAAGAAACACAACCAGAAACCAATGGTATCAGAGTCTACAAGGTGACAGTAAGATAATCTTTTTAGTGTTAAACAATGAATTAAACTGTACTGACAGATGTGTGCAAGCTCAGAAAATAATCAGTTACAAAACGTCTTTCATGGTGGTTTCAAGTTTATGTAGTCTATGTTAGGAAGCAGATTAGATTGTAGTTAATTAGACCAATGCATTGGTTAAGAACCTTTTAACTTTAACCATGGTTATCATATCACAGTTTGAGTCCTGTAAGTCCTAAAATTTCTAGTCATTGCAAAACCTACAACGTTAACTTTTTTATAATTGATAAAGATAGTATTAATTGCAAAGAATAGCTACCAAAGAAATGAAGGTAGGAATGAGATTATTTTTAAACCAACAGGCTAGAATGGCTGTTACATGATCTGTATCTAGATAGGAGACGTGTAGAACTAGTTCACTCTTATTACTCATAAATATTCAATTTATCTAAAATTATAACATTTTCCCAAAAGTGATATTAATAATTAATTAATGTATATAGAGATAATAACATTAATGATGTTTCAACTTTTAAAATAAACTCTTTGATCTTTTAACCTTCAAAAGAGAAAGAAAGAAATTATTTATATTAACATTTATTATTTATGGACTAAAATGATTAAAAGTAAATTGGCAAAATATGATTAACATAAGTAACAATTAGGATATATAGTTTAGGAAAAAGGGTAAGAAATACAAAACAATTTCTTACAAATAGAAACAGGAAAAAGATAATGGCAGAGGAAATCATCAAATAATTCCCTAAAATGAATTTAGTAATGAAACAATGAAAATTAGATTTAAAAATACAAATTAAAATCTAAGTATTATAAATTTAATGATAAAATGATCTATGATTGTTGTGTTAAATTAATTAATCTAAAAATTATATTTTAATGATAAAATTAATGATTTCAAAAATATACTTTTTTTTTTCATATTTAAGGTTTTAGTTTATCATTTATTCAGTAAGAAAATAGAGACAATCTTTAATAACAAATATCCCATTAAATTTACAGTTTATATATTTTCTATTTTCTTCCTCAATACGAAATGACATTAATGGACTAATTATATTTGTCCTAAATACTGGACATAGTTTCGATTGAAAAGACTCTAAACAAAAAATTGAAAAACACAGCTTCAAAACCTTATTATGGTTTAGAACCAAACAATACATCTATGATCAGGTGATTTTCAGATTGAATACCACATTATGTGTTTTTATAGAAATGAAAGTACAATAAAATTGAGGTGAAGAGAATGAATGTGTACGAAAAATTACTATTTCTTTTGTTTGGTAATATCAGACAAGGCAGAAAATATTAGCATTGATAAGACACAGAAAAATATTTATTCCTTAAAGTGCAAACAGAGAAGGAAAAGTTGTGTTGTTCGTAATTCTTGAAATAAGTGGTGAACCTTGACATAAGTAGTGAATATATTGAACATAAGGTCAAATCTAGCTGGACTTTAAAACAATGGTGAATAATGTACATGAATAAAAGAATAATAAGTAAGTGCTCACTAGTAAATCAGATCACTTATTATAACAATTTTCTCATTACTACTTGTTCACTAACTCTTGCCTTATAGAATCAATGGAGGTAAAATATCCCTCTTTTTTTATATATTTGTAAGGATTTATTTTAATGCCTTATAATATAAATGTGTGAATTAATTTACAAGTGATAATTAGATTAATATATATATATATATATATATATATATATATATATATATTTAAATCTTTTAATATATTAAATTATGTGTTCAAGGTAATTTGATGTTATGCTGTAATAAAAGTAGTCACGGGGTGTTGAGAATAAAACATATGGGTTGGTCTTGTATTGGAATTTAACCAGAAAGAATAAGATGGGAAAACTTGGGAAAAGGTGACGTAGGATACAAATACTGAGTTATAAAATAAATACTGAGTTACAAATTTCATCTCTAAATTTTCCTTTTTCATTCCACTGTGAAATTAAACTTAAACCATCAATTTTGCTAACAACCTTTGTTAAGCATCAAAAGAGGGGAGTTATGACTTTGGATAAGTTTTCTCATTTTTTCTTTTTAACATATGTATGTTTATGTATAGAAAATCCTACATCAAGTAGAGATAAGGTCAATTTAAATAATATAATTAGAATAATTATCACCTTACAAGTTATTTTTTTTTAAAGAAGAGTTTAACTTAAATCAATTTCTTAATATGATATCATAATCTATATTATAATGATATTTGTTGAGTCTATCATGTCATTGTTAGACTACTCACAAATATCTAATTCCACGTACCAAAATGTCTATGTTTCAACTATATGTGTTAAAAATCTCACATCGACTAGAAATAAAATTAATTTAGACTATATAAATGAATATAATTATTATCTTAGAAACTGATTTTGTGACGACAAGTTAAACTTAAACTCGTTTTTTAATATTACATAAGAATTGTGGAGAAAAATGAAAATTTTGTAACTTCTAACTTATTTTAGTGATGATTAATGGTTAGGTTTACGATTTGAGATAATTTAAGAATTTGTTTAATATATTTTACTTCGCTATTATTTTTACTTTGTATATATTTTAGAGTATAAACAATCTATGATAAGAAAATATAATTTAATTTTCTATGTTACTTTAAGTTGTTATGTGAGTTATGATGGTGTTATAAAGTTTTTGAACTTTGCATTTAGAATGAAAGGAGAAGATAATGATGTATTAATTTGGTGGATTCTTGAAGTGTTTGTGATGCATTAAGCTGAAAATTTTGAAGTAAAAATAAAAATTTAATGTTATTAAACTGTTTAAAAAATTATATGAATGATTATTTTTTTATTTCTACATGTGTGGATAAAAACTTGTTGAATTAAATTGTATTTTTTATGGGGTTTTAGTATTTTAAATGACTTAATATTGGGTTTATCAAAATTGTTGTACAGTGAAAATGTGAATTATGATTATAGCTTTGGATGCAATTTTCTTGTTCTTAGAGTTAGGTCTCTATCCTAGTTGGTATGAGTTTTATCTACTAATTTGAAAATATTATGGTTCAAAAGTGGATAATACTTGGTACTAAATGAAATTTTTGTAGAAGTTAAGATATAATTATAATTTTAAATTAATTAAATATATTTGTGGTAAAATTATAATTGAAAATCTTAGACTTTTTTAAATCTTTGTTATCTTTGTTGGTTGACTTTTTAGTTTTATATATATTGTTTAAGGAAATGTATGTCTCGTTCAAGTGATATATATAAATTTAAGAATACATTTTTATTTTTAGAATTCCACAATTAAGTAATTAAGTAAGGATTGTCTCACTCAAGCAATCATTCATTATTTGAGATTTGATTGCTAAAAAAAGTTTACTAAAAAACCATTTAAGTAAGAAGATTTTGCTTAAAAGTATTTTATTATTTATTATATGTTTGTTTTAATTCTAATTCATAATATATTATATATTTTAATACTTTATTTCATTAAATATTAATTATGTTTAATAATGAATTTTATGGAATGTAATTGATAAACACCTCACTTTAAACTAGATTAAATTTAAGATAAGAATAATGCAAGATACTAGCACTAAAAAGATAATATAATCTTATATATATGTATATAAGCTTTAATAATAACCTTAATTACATTATTAATACTTGATAAATATTGACAGGTTATAATGTGAATTGCTTATTGAGATCAAGATTGCAAAATTATTTTAAGGTTAGATATGTAATAAATATAGATACGCATATATTAATCTTAATCTCTCGATGTCTTAACTTTATAACATCTTCCATAATTCAATAAATCTTATAACTATTATTTCTCAATGTTTTTAGGAGTCAAAAAAACATATTTAATATACTTATCAAAAATATATATGATTTAGTCACTTATATAAGTTTATATTATTTGTTTGGATTTTTTTTTTTTTTTTTTTTATTTTTTTTTTTTTTTTTTTAACTCTAGTGATCCTATATTGACATGTGAGCATATAGTTATATGAATTGGAGACAATCAAAATATAATATATCATTTCTTTCTAAACTAAAAAATAAAGTATTTTTTTCCAATTTATTATATTATTATTTTTTATTAATAACAAATATTTTTTCACTTTACTTTTCTTATATTAACCTTAAATAATGGAGATATTAGTCCAACAGAGTGAAGTTCATGAATTTGAATTTGTCTACTAAATGAAATTAACTAACTCTAATTTAACTCATTTATTTGACTAAGTTTAATTAGAAGTTTAATTCTGACTTCTTAAAAAATAGTAAACTTAAGTTTAACTTGTTTAACTCATTTATAATTTAATTAACTTTGAATTCAATAAAAACTATTATTTTTAAGCCTAATAAATATAACGTCTGAAAATTATATTAATTTATATACTAATAAAAGATATGGATTAACCTTTTTTCTTAAAAAAAACATTCATGTCTTAAAAAACTATTATTTTAGACAAATACAACTGAACTTTAAGAATATACCAATAAAACATAAACTAATATATCTCTTCTTTAATATATATGATTTTTTACAACTTGGATTAATATCATTTAAATTATCAAATCTATTTAAAAGTTTGAATTTATTTATTCAAAATAAAATTTGAATAATTATTTAAATAATTAATTCTACTTAAATTTTTAATTTATTTATTAAACTTAAATAACGAAATTGAATAAATAATTTAGAAATACTTAGATTCACTTAAACTTCTATGGATAATTCTTACTTCCCAATAGTGTAATTTCCATTTATGGAAAATATAATTTCTCATTATATCATTTAAATTTTTTTCTAAATATGGGTGCTATATAACGTTAAAATTTTCATATGTTGAAATTCAACTTTCTAACCCAGAAATTTCGTAGAAAACAATGTGCAAGGAAAGAAACAATCCATCCACCTACTGGAATTAAGAATTAAGTATACCTCTGTCATTAATAATCAACTTCAAAAATGATTCTATCTTCGAAATCCTTTTTCATTTTCTAGTGTAGAGTGCTAACAATGTCTTGTTAAACAAATCCAATTATATGTACCCAAGAAAAACACATCGAGTTTCTGAAATTGTAATTATTGATAACCTGATAAGTAGGGTTGCAGCAAGGGTGAAAATAAGCAAAGGCTGAGATATAATATACAACACTCTAGTCAGTTGAGGAGTTCACAAAGTACTGTGCCATCATCACAAACAAACTCGAATGTGAACTAAACTCACCACTGGGCACCAACTACCAACTAAAAGGTTACATCTTTAGTGTCAAAAATTTAGTTTCCACTACAAATAGCCAAACCAGAAATATCATGAGCCTCAGCTATAGCGTTTAGATCAGACCAAGAATAGGACCTCCAAGGAGAACTTCGTGTGGCAGAAGAAGCTTGAGGCAGTGATGACCTATTGTTGGCACGTGGATGAAGAGGAGGAAGAGGGCATGGAGGAGATATGGATGAGGAGCTGCTACCCTCTTCGCTGCTGTGCAGATTCAGACAAGATGTTCCTCGACCCATGTTTGAGGCTCGCTTTGATATTCCACCAATGTTACTTGCACAACTGCGACTCCTCTCAATTGATGCATTGCGAGCTATTACATTCTTGCGTTTCTTCGCATAAGGGTCCTCTGGCTTCACTATCTCTTCCATAGAACTTGCAGCTGCAGCATCTGCTAAGCTCGTGAAGGACTTCGATTTGCCACTATAGAACTTGGATATGCCTTTCCTGAATTACGCAGAACAGAATCACAGAGGTTAATAAAAATGCCTTTCTATGTCTGCAATATTTTAAAATTTTGCATCACGAGTTCTCAGTAATTTGGTTTGTCTTCAGCTACTGATTCGATAATGTTTCTCTTTTTGAGCAAAAGATAATAACAGTCACAATAGGAACATAAGTAGTGTCATTCATAGTAGCTAATACAAACTGTCATTGCACTAGTGCAATATACAAGTGTAAAATATATAATAGTAACATTTATCATTGCACTTACATTTACTACTCTGTATTTCATTCTCATGTTTAGTTTATATGTTCATTTGTATAGTTTTTTACTTTTTGTTTAGAATCTCTCTTTCCCACCCATGCATATCAATAGCCAAAATCTCGATAAAAAACTCTTGACTCGATGTGAAATTGTATTGCTACGTTTATAATCTTATCAAACAATACTTTTCCTTTTTCAGCTAAACAATTTAACACCTAGGATACAAGTTTTGACATCTTAGAAGGGTGGCAGTTCAATTGTCCAACAATGCCTCCTCAATACACACCTTCTAATACACCTTTTACTATTGACTAAGTTTATAGAAATTACAAACCATGAGAGTCTAGAAGCTTTTATTAGAGAGTTGGTACTAAACTGAAGGAAGAGCAGTATTTGAAGAATGTCCATATGCATACACTCTATAAGTTTCTTTTTAACTGTTGTTTAAGGTTCTTGAGTGCTGTTTGAAGTTCTAACAGAGAATCCAAAGAATGTAATAAATTATCTTGATTTTAATAAAAATGATTATGAAATTTACTAATTTACCCTTGTTCATTAAAGAGTAATTAATGCTGTTTTCATTTTTGGAAATCTCCTAAACTTTGAAAATGACAATTAAATATAAACATTTTTTTGTCAAAATCCAAGAGTCAAAATAGTAATAGGAGAGAGTATTTCAGAAGAATGAAAAATGATTCCACAAAGGAAACTTTAAATACATCTATTTGGAAGAGAAAAGTTGTTATATAGAGTAAACAAAATTGTAGCACTGTATGACTTTAAATAGGGTCTAGCTACCATAAATAGTTTAGGTCTTGTTTGGAAAAACTCTTTATATGAGCACTGAGAAGAAAAAAAAAAAATAGAGTAGATTGAATTTTTTTATGCATCAGTAGATTTTAACTTTAACTTAGAAAGAATTTATTGATCTTATAATTTCTTATCTTCTGCCAAAAGTACAAGGGAAAAAGTTTATTCATGCATTAAATTTTTTTGAATGACCTCCAAATGCATTAGTGGTTTGTTTTTAATCCAACAATTGTATTTAAATCCAAAATTCATGCAAGTCAATCCAATTGCCATTACTTTGAAGCCAATATATTATGCTGTAAATTTCATGATCCACTCCACATTTTAAGACATCAATGTTGTTTAATTTGTTTTCATAAGGAACAAGATTGTGTGATACTTTTTTCCCTAACCCACAAACATCATAGAAAGATGACCTATCTCCACTCACCAATCTTTTGGTTTTGGTGGTGGAGATCCATTATGCCAATCAATTTCAACAATCCTTTAAGTAAAGGTCAGGAACCAGATATATTCTTTAAACCACTTACCCCAATCATAAAAGCAGATCACTAAATTAATTAATGGATTATCTAAGTGAAAGGAAATAGTATACAACTGTATGGAATTTTTCTAAAAGATGCTCCTTTCCATAGTGGTTAAGTCAGTGGACAGAATCATCATCACTCAACACCAACACTGGTACCAAACCCTCCAGGGCAAAACAGTAAATTTCTAAACTGCTAAAACAAAATAAAAACATGTCTTCTGCTCCTTACTCCTAGTAGAAACTGAGTAAGAGAACAGAACAGAACACCAAGACTCCAAATCAACTATGCTCTATTACCCACATGAAAAGATTGAAGTTTGAAGAACACCCAGTTCAGAAAAGCACATAAAAAACTTACTTGACAGGTAAATCTTCCTCTAGATCGTTCATGGTATCCAAAGGGCCTTTGAAGGAGCTCTCAACCTCGCCGGCATCTTCTTGGTCAGAAGAATCTTCAGACGAGATGCTGTTCCTCCCTATGGAGGAGTCGGAGCTGGAGTCGGAATCCTCGGCCGGAAAATCCCGATCACAGATCGCAACGCAGTGGGCGAAGGAGGACAGTCCGATACTAACTCCTCCGTTAGTTTGCAGAGCGAACGGCATCGTTTTGACAGAAACAGAAACTTGAGAAGAATAGTTGGGTGAGAAAGGAGATGAAAGACACAAAAGGCAACAACAAAGAGAGGCGTGGGATGAGTTGTGGGGTATAAATATATAAATACCTAGTGTGTGCACATGGGTACAGATTTTTTTCTCTAGTCCAACCACATAAAAAGAACAGTGATTCATAAATCATTTCATTTTTTTAATCTAAAGTTTTCAATTTTAATTTAACTGATAAAAATGGTCTTAGAAACAAATAAAGAATAATAAAGAGCCAAAGACGGTGACATCTTATCCTCATTGAATAATAATAACAACATGCCTAACATTACAAGTCTCTTCCTACCACATCTTCAAATATATAATTAAAAAAAATATTATTTACAATTTGGTTCTAAATATATAGTGAAATACATTAAATAATCCTTAAAGATCATGTTTTAATTTTTTTCATCAACATTTTTACTGCAGGAAATATAGAAGATTATCCTGTTGAAAAATAACAACTTGGTACATTTTGTTTTTAATTGCATGTTTCTGCAGACAGAGGAATGGTTGACTGTGAGCCGTCTGATTATGAATTGGATATAATCTGGGAAATGGTGGATCCCACAATTCTCACCCACCATTTCATGTTTGTTCCTTCCTTTGTGCTTTACCTTTTGTTTAATATTTAATTAATAATTATAGAATATATTCTCTTGAGCCATTTGCCCCTTTCTCACTGATTATAATTATTAGCTTTTCCACAAAACCAACAAATTTTGACTTAATTAAATATTAAGAAATCAAGAATCTCCATCAACTCATCCAACTTTATCCCAGTAATAAAAGTTCTATTTCTCTTAGCCCCAAAGATCCTGTAACTAACATTCTTACAACGAAATACACAATCCATGGTGTAAAAGACCTTACAAAAATATATTTTAGTTTGTTTTTTCTTTCAGATTCAAAAGGTATTTTTTCTGGTCCTGAATAATAGTGTGATACATTTTTTGTCATTATTTATTAAATTGATAATAAATAATAAATTAAAAATATAATTATTTATTGTGGTTGGTTTAAATTTTGTATAATGTGAAAACATCAACAACGAGGAAGGTGGCACGTTGCTGACAGAGAGTGGCCGGCGGGAACTTGTCCCGATACTAAGACACAAAGATTATGCCACGTGTCTCTCATAAACAGGGATTTGGCCACGTGTCTCACAGGTCATTATGGATAAGGCCAGCAACTACTTCATTGTCACAGATGAAGGACCATGATGCTACTGTGACATCCACTCTTCTCTCTCCATGGTTCTGTTACGGCGGCACAATTTGCGTTTGTATTTTACATAATTCTTTTTTATGTGTGGCTCTTGAATTTTATGTAAGTATAATTGATTTCGGAAAATTAATTTAAACAATTTAAATGTTGCTGAAATATGTTAAATTAGACTTTTATTTTTTATTTATTTAAATTAAAATTTAAATTTTATTTCCTTTATTTTTCATTTAATTTTCTTAATTTTAGTAAACAAATAATTAGGAAGACATTTATAAAACATACAAAAATTTTAGAAAACTGAAAATACATATGAATTTGATATTTACATTACACCATATCATTTATATTATTATATATAGAGATATGTTATTTAATAAATTTTTCTAATATTAGTTTTTAATTAGACAGTTTTATTTTTCAATAAATAAAATAACTTATTCATTTTAATAAAATAAATACATAAATAATATTTTTCAAAAAATAATGATTATATATTTTTTTAATATTATTTTTATAAAATTATATACACATCTTAAATTATATTATTTTTTAATTGATTATTTATAAAATAATAAAATTACTAAAATAATAAATTATAAAATTATATATTTTAATATAATAAAATTATTAAATATATAAAAGAACTAAAGTTGGAGTCTTGTGTCCCTAGACCACAGAGAAATCATCCGTAAGACCACAGGAAATGATCAAACAACGGCCCTCTCTTCCTCAGTTGGACTGCACCTGTCACGGAAATATAGCAATTAATAGAGTATGAATGTATTTCGTTTGTTAATGTAAAAGTAAATGTAAAAGTAAAAGATTTTTATGAGTAAAATACTAATAATAATAAAATTTAACTAATTTAAAAAACACCAATATAATACCTAATTCAATTATAATCATATACATATATATAAATAATTTGTTCGATATAAATCAAATTGTCCTAGGAGATGTGAAAAGGAGAGATGTTACTGCATGATCACACGGTATTAAATATAACAGAGAAATGTGTGTACGTCCATTTTAAATACAAAAGTAAATTAAGTTTAAAAAAATAGTTTATTATATATTTAAAGTAAAATTGAATTTAAAAAAAAATCAAATATACACCAATATCATGGAAAATTAATTTGAGTATTCCAGATTAAATTTGAATATATATAAAAAAATTCCTATATTTATTTTCTCTTTTAACTTAAATTTATATTAATTTAAAAACAATGTTGATTACTCGTTTTTTAGTACTTATACATGGAACGAGTTGAGTATAATATTATTTCTCTAAGAAAAAAATGAAAGAGTAAACTAATACAATCATTTAAACATTTGATATTTACAATAAATAAATAAAGATAACATTGTTAAATATGCAACAGTCTATTGCATTACCATTACCATGAATAACTTGTTAGAGTAACAATGAAAATAATTGTTATTCATAAGATTTGTTTTAAATAATCTAATAGAATACATTTTTTTAAATTTATTTTAAAATAAATTAAGTAAAGATAGTGTACGATTATTTTTATGTAGATTTTTATTTTACAGACATAGTATCTCACACAAAAAATCTCAAATTTTTTTTTTCTTTTCATAAGTTTAGATGTTCATACTTAGTTGACTCAAAAGATGAGTTAAAAACTCATAATCATCACCATAAATAAATGTTTCTAAGATGTGTATTGCAACCTTCCAAATAAGGTTTTCTTTTAGAAATTAAATAATAATAATAATAATAATAACATAACTTACTTCTTTAAGATTAAAGCATTGTTAAACAAACAGTGTGTTTCAAGCAAACGGTGTTGGAACTTACGTGCACGTGCCAGGGCGGCCCAACATTAAAGGAACCAATTTTTTTTTTTTTAAACATACGGTTATATATTAATTTTTCTTTATTTTAAGGGATATGTAAGAAAAAAAAAGTGTTTTTTTTTTGTGTTTGTTAGATAAGGGATTGAATTTTTCAAGATGAGCAGGTATACAACAGTGTTAGTAAAGCGAAAAACTTGGTAATGTTGCTGCCAGAAGCATTCAGAGAATATGATTTGAATTTTTTTTTTAAATACATATATACCGATAAATTATTAACTGAGCAATAAAACAATACTAGGTGACTATATAAAGGGGGTATATATAGCTGTGTTGATCCTATCATCATAACATGTCACATGTCACAGTTTTTATTGGTTGAAACCATGATTGACTGTTCTAAAGTGCACAGTAAATTTTGGTGGTCTGTGATAATCTATTTGGCCCATAACTCAGCCCATTATCGCCAGTGGTGGTCCATATAAAATAGATTCGAAATCTAGGAAGTAAGTTCTTATTTGGGTCGAAACAAGATGGACAAACCAAGTTTAGTCCATTGAGATAGATGATAAGATTTGACACTGTACGATTTTGTTATGTGATTCAGCCCAATGAGAATGTGAAACCCAAATCCAAACTTATTTTACAAATGAAGATCGACATGTACTACAAATTATCATAACAGTCCAATTCACCTTGATAGAAAAGAGGAAGCATGAGGTGCAAGGTGCAGTTAGCATCTCTCCCGATACAATTTAAGCCACAACGGGATACGATGCACAAGTTGCAACACCTGAAATTAAATCAAAGTGGTTATAAAAACTACTAGTGAAAAATGACTAATGTCACATATTATATCATTAATATCAACAACTCTAGGAATGTCAAATTTTCAGAGTCATAAAAGGGTTTGAAATTTTTATAGTTGCTCTCTATATATGTTAAGGCCTTTGTCACATCTGGCCAATCACTTAGAGAGGACTAGGGATCACCTTTGTTTAAAAACTTTGAAAAAGTGTGTAAGAAAAGAGAGAGAATGATACTTCAGAAAATGTAGTGTTCTACTGCAATAGATAATGTTTGATCAAGTAAAAACCCACTGCACAAAAAATGACACAAGATACATTTTCTGATTAAGAAAAAGTTTGCCACTCCACTGTTTTCTGATTAAGAAAAAGTTTGTCACTCCTTGTCTAATTATTGTAAGACTAGTGTCCTTCAAACTTGTGAAATGAACTTATAACTATTCTTTAAGAATTTGGGTCAGGTGGATCCTTACCGCACATATTCTTTCCAAACAACATCTTGAAATAGCCATTGTCACCCCAGGTGCTTCCCCAAGAATTCTTAATGATCCAATATGGAATATCATCCTCAACTCCATACCCAACAGCAAGAACGGCATGATTTACATCCTGCCACCCAAATTCATATTTTATTAATTTCCAATCAACGACTTAGTTATAAACATGTATCAAGATGCCAACAGTTATAAACATGCATCCAGAACAACAACTGTGTTTCGAAATATCGTAAATTTGACATAAACAACGATGCATTGAATTAAACATTTTGTTCTGAAAATTGCATTACACATTAGATTTGGAAGAATGAGGTATACTCTTGCATAACACTCACCATGGGCGAGCTGCCACAAGTGTTGCTAGAGTAAACTCCTTTTTTGTAGAATCGGAAGTCGTCCACCACCTCAAATGCCACACTAACTGGCCGAGCGAAAGCAACTGCATGTTTCAATTCATCCTCAGCACCCTACATCCGACACAAAACTAAAACCAGTTGAATATCGCATATAAAAGTAGTTGAAGTAAGAATTATCCACACACATCAAGCAGAAACCTATCTATCTGTTTAATTACCAAAGTGATATTAACAGAGTCAATGACTTGAACAGCAACGTTTTCAGCTGTATATTTGCAGACACCATTTTCTCCAGTGTAGGGATATGCTTCCTCAGTTTCAAGGCCACCATTGTATTTAATGTATTCAAATGCTTGAGAGGGTAGCCCACCTTGACAGCCAAAGTTGTTGAAAGGGCCGGCACAATCCACTAGCTGCTGCTCAGAGAGACTGATATTCTTCCCAAAGGCCTGTGCGTAAGCTGCCTCCAAGGAACCAGTTGTGCTGCATATTACAACTTTTGAGGTTAGAAGAGTGATAAATCAGAATGTTTTTACTCATTCCAAACAGTTTCTTGGGTCACAATGCAACCTGAACGTCCAGCAAGATCCACAGTGACCTTGATCTTTAACTTCGCTTACTATACCTTCTTTTCTCCAGTCTTTCTGCACACACACAAAGGCTCTTTGGAATCAGAAAACAAATTTTTTTCAAGAAAAAAGAAAACCAAGGACATGGACCAAATTGCAGTCAAGCACTAACTTTTTCTTTAATTTGTACATAAACTAATTTAGTTTATGAAGAAGTTAAATTATTATTTTTTCTTGTTATTCCTTTTCTATATAACTTTACCAAGAAGTTGGTTTAAACATGTTCTAAATTCTTACTTTTAATTGATAAATAAATTATTTTTAACTTATATTTTATTTTCTTATTTAATAACTTTACTAAAATCTTATGTCTGAAAAACATTATCTATTTTTTTATTTGCAATATTTATTTCTTTCACTAAATGTCGGATACTTTTTTCATAAATACTTATAAGAAAAAAAAGTATAAATATATAATAAGTTTAAATTTTTTTATATTTTAAAATTAATTTTTCTACAAGTTAGTATAACAGTTTTTGAAGTTAAATAAAATGTTTTTATAAGTAAATTTATAAATAAAATTATAAAAAATTAATTTATTTTATATTTAGATTTTGTTGTCTTATAACTACTTTAAAAAAAAATTACACAAGTGAAATTTTAAAAAATGAGAGTGGTGTTTTAATCATACATTTTTTCTTATCATAATGATGGTAGTTTTTTTAATCTCATATTAAATGATATAATAGAGTATTGATTTTTTTAATTTATTTAAAAAAATACATTACTGTTTAAATTTATAACAAATAAATTATTTATATATTGAGAATATCTAATTATTATAGTAAAACAGTTTGAAATAAATGAAATATTTAGTATTAACATATTTAACTTGAATATTAAGATAATCAACTTAAACAATAGAAACCATTTAGTTGTTTACTGAGGAAAGATGTGAATAAATCTTGGTGAAAGGGTGTCACTTATTACTTTCTATAGAAAGAAGTGGAAAGTGGAAAGTTGAAAAATTGAAAAGGAAAAAAGTAATGTGAGTGGTTTTTAATGTAAATGTAAAATGAAATTAGTTAAAATTTAAATAACATAATATAAATAATTATGTTGTTTTTATTATATATTACTTTAAATCATTTCGCAATTAAAGTAATATAATTGATTATGAGATGATATAATTAATTATGAGATTAATAAATTTTTAAAAAACATAATAATACATAAATAAAAATAAAATATCAAATGAAAATAATATTCTAATTAATAAAAACATTTTTTCTTATGTCTGATAATTCAAATCGCTCTTAGTTTTTACATATATATTATCACTTTTCGCTTGTTTTATTTCCCACTTCTTTCTCTTTTCCTAATTTTTCAACCTAACCTCCAATACCAAACAAAACATCAATCACTATGCCACATTCTCCTCACTACACAGTCCAGTCTATAGACAGTTATAAGATTAGATGCTTGCATGATTTAGTAGGCAGTATATTAATTTCATATGATGATTAATTCATTCATTAATTTTAATTTCAGAAGATGATGAAGTTAAAAATCAACAACAGTTACGGGAAATGACCTCTTCAGGAAGAGCAGCATCAGTAAGCTTGTGGTTGCCTTTGAGTGTGGCGGAGCAGTTCTGAGCAGCGCCGAGTCTGTGTCTAGTGAACTCCTCCCAAGTCCAGTCAGCAAAATCTGCGAGTTCAGAGATTTACAATAACATAAGTGACAAAAGGAGGAAAGAGAAGAAAGTGAAATAGTGAATCATTTAGCAAACACATACTATTTACACCGAGAGTGTAAGTGAGAGGCCTCTTGTTGCTGGATCTGATGCGTCGAATATTATCGGAGAAGATCTGAAATCGGTGTCGGATCTCGTCGTTGGACTGGTAGTTCTTGCCGTAGCGTCGAGCGAAGCGTAGGAAGGAAAGAGCATTGCGGCTCTGTCCGATCACGTCGAGCATGTGCGAGTCCAAATCCGATACCAGCCGAATAAGGTTTGACTCATCGAAGGTGGAGCCTGTGACAGCTATGACAACGGCGCAGAATGCGAAAATCGGTAGCAACAACCGTGCCATCTCTGTTGCACAAGTATGGTTCTTTTTGGTTGTTTCTTTTTTGCTGACACTATTAGCTGGTTTTAAAGAAAACAGGAATGGGCCGAAACTGATATATGAAATTACCAAGCTGTCCTTTGCTTACCATCCTTCCTTGTCTCACATATGTTTCCCGTGACATATTTAAAATGTACTCAAGTTAAATGAGTAATTATTAAAAAGGATTCACTGATATTTAATGGTGAAGAAGAGTTTAGTTTGACTGTGTAAAACTAAAGAGAAATGTGAAGAAATTGTGAGGAGATATGTGCCTCAAATTTTCTCAAAAAAATCGATGTCATTAACTCAATAAATAATATATTAAGTCTGAACATAACTAAATTTATATGTCAAATGATATGATTCAATGTATTATTTAATATATAATTTTATATTACATGTATAAAAAAATAAAATTTGCCATGCATGAAAAATGTAGCATGATGGTATTTATAGATAAGAGTACTAAATTCTAGTAAAGAGAAACTTTTATTGATATTCAAGTGATAAAGATTAACCATAAGATTAGTGTGAAAGAAGAATATATAATTTTTTTCATTCATGTTTACTTATATTTATTTTAAGTTTGGACCAAAACTTATATTTTTTTAGAAATGTTGTAATATGAGTTATAGAAATTATTTATTATTTAAAATTTTGATTCTTATAGAAAATAATATAATTTTTTTAGAATTGGAGGACTTTTTTATATGTGACTTACATCATATATTCTCACTTGTATATCTATGAACAAAAACAAGTATCTATAAATAAAAATTTGAGAGAAATATTTTTGTAAAAAAATTATTTTTTTATAATATATAGATTTACAATATGAATATTTTTCATTTCACATACGCACACACAGACACACGTACACTGACACATGCATAGACATGAGTGATACACATAAGTTGTAATAATTTCAATATATTTCATAATTTTATCATGTCTTCACAAATGCTTGAGTGATAGGACATTTCATGAGTACATTTAATGTGGTTGCTTGGTTCTCCAAACATTTAAAGTCTATGCATGCCACCATATTTCTCACTCAAGCATTCAACTTAACACTCAATTAATATGCTTTTAGAGAGACCAGATTAGTCTTTGTTTTTCCCTTGCTTAGGCTACAAACTACAACTTTAGTCGGACACTTCAATGTTTGAACATTCACAGTGTCATTTAAGCAATGATAAGTAATGAGTTTAATGATTACACACCATTTAGAAATCATTTAAACAACAAGATGTCATTCAAATAATATTCAATCAGAGAACAAAGTTAAAATAATAAAAAATAAATATATTTTCAATATGACTTGAGTGATACACTCCATAGTTTGAACACTCACACTGTCCTTGGAACAATGATAATTAATGAACTTAATTATTAAACATCACTTAAATCTTATTCAAACCAAATAGATTTTTAACTTTTTATAATTTAAAAACATGCTTTCAAAATATTTCATATGTGAATACACCATTATTTAGTCTCACATACAATACCAATCTTCAATTGACATTTCTTTTAACTAACAATTTTAATATATATATATATATATATATATATATATATATATATATATATATATATATATATATATATATATATATATATATATAAAAAAAATTA
>Ga0099824_1000153_pt1 | contig 61729 bp, 28 predicted proteins | sample SiratrowhiteBW_FD_76837 | JGI IMG/M metagenome (GOLD analysis project Ga0099824, IMG submission 76837) | Root nodule microbial communities of legume samples collected from California, USA - Siratro white BW | ecosystem: Host-associated > Plants > Roots > Nodule | place: USA: California... | reverse complement strand
TTTTTTTTTTTTTTGGTATTATATTTAAAACAAGAAATTTTTAAAAAAAAAAAAAAAAAACTGAAGGAGACAACAATAGCTGTTTTTTGTGGCTTATATTGCATTATTCATGTGATTGCTTTGCTTCATTTCACTAAAACCTTAAATTGCCTAAGAGTCAACGCTAAGATAAATTTATAAACACCTTTATCTTCCTTCTAATGAATAAAACTGTGAAAACCCATGAGTTAAAACAAACAATACTTGATTCAATTGAGTCTAACAATGTTTAATAAATTTAAGGTCAGAACAGTTTTCTACCGTAACAAGGTAAGAAAGGTTCAGGAGTCATATTGCAAGTGAAGTGGAGGAAATTTACAATTAAGAATGACCTGAACTTGTTAAACTAATTTTGGCTATGTGATCAAGGCCTTTCCTTCTGCTTGACTTTATTCAAAATTGGATGTCTGTGTAGGGCATGAGTGATTGATTTTCTATGCAAATGCATGTGTTTTGTCTCTCTCATTTCTTTTGATTAGTTCTCTTGAAGAACACTTTTTAATGTGATTTGGCCTTGGTTTGTAAGTGCTGGTTACTTCTATTTACAGAAAATTGCCCAACTATTGAACCAGATTGCACAGATGAACGAAATACTTATCCATCGTCATAAAGCTCTGGTGGCTAAAGTGGAGAAATGATTGCCTACAGGTTTTGAATATGGTTGGTAGCTCACATTCACAAGGAACAGTGATCAAGAGCTTCACCCTCCAGTGATGCGGCTTTTATCTTTCTATTTTGAAATATCACTGCTTACCTGTGCATTTTTTTAATTTGCTTGTATTCTGCATGTGAGAGTTAGGTTGTAATAGGCAGAAGAACTAATTGTGATTCCTCGCACATGTTCCTGCTACAGCTGAGTGATTGAACATGGACTCAGGACTGGCATCTCCAAAGCAAGTGGTTGTCGAATTGAAGTGCCAACTTTGACGAAGGAAGTTCTACACTCCTCATGATTCGTCAATGACTAGATCAGCAGGGAAATGGCTGAACACTCTAACTGAACTAATGGTTATTCAGCTTAAGTCCTTTGTGCTTTAGAGGTATAGCGAATGTTTCATTTGTTCAGGCCCTTGATGTTTGGTGAACTTATGGAAAATCCCATTTTTTTATTTACTATATTTGAGATGCAAGCCATAGAACAACCAATTGAATGAACATAACATGTCCATTGTTAAGTCCCGAAAGAATATTTTCAAGCGGAGTTATGTTTTCCATTTCATGTTCTATACTTTTATTAAAAAAAAGTCATGCAATAAAAAATTTCTTTGTTAATTATATGTAGAAAATTTTGCATGGCATTCTCTTAGTTAACAATGATGACGCTGGACAGAAAGGACAGATTATGACCAAATAGAGTATACATGCAACTGTGACTACCTTGTGCACACCATAGCGGGGGTGTGTTTCATTTAGAGAAAAATATAAGTTAAAAAAAAGTAATAAATAAAATTAGATGTGCAGTTTTAGAGTAAAAATTAATGAGATGAATAAACCTCTATATTTGTTGGTATCCAATGCTAATAAAATACCCAAAGTTAACTAGAATATTCGAATTGGGTGATCGTGTAAGAGTCATATTTGAATATACGTATTTGTTGTCTTTATTTGTATACCAGTTATCTTTTTAATTATTAAAATATCTTTCATTTATTTGATATTCTATTTAAAAATTTATATAATTATAATTTTTTAATTGTTATTTAGGGTTAAAGAGAAGAAAGGGTGCATTTTTTAAATTGAATTTTTGATAATATTTTTTTATTATTTTCAAGTTATATAATAATATTGGGATAGATACAAGTAAATAAATATACATAGTATCCAGCAGAAACAATGATAAAATACAAAATTTTATAACCGTTAAATATCGATAGTAAGTATAAGTTTCTACTTCTGACAAATATAATGAAATTAGGCATGTCTCATTGCATTCTCTACTCTACCAAACAAGGAGTTGAAAATGAGTGCGGCAACTTGCATACTGTTAAGTGGAAATTTATGTAAATCTCATTAACCCTCTTCATTCTTGGAGTAAGCATATAATTCCCAAAATGACAACGAGGTTATAAAAAAATAGTACCAAAGAATTTGCTAATAGCCTAATATTAAAACTTTTGTAGCATATTATTACTAATAGTAAGTTGTTATTCTTTGCTCATCAACCATAAATGATAACCTGTCCTAAGTATTTTTTTCGTTAGCTCTGTCAAGAAAATCATTGGAAGAGAAAAAAATCATTGGAAGGTGAAAACAACTTGTCAAGAAAATACAAGGTTTTATTTCTGTACCTACAATTGTAGAGTGCGTAGAAATGTATAATCGGAATGAAAGCTTCATCTGACAAAGAAATATGCTAACATTAACGTGTAAGAAAGCAGCGCCTCGTGAGACACAATAATCACATATCAAGCAGCTCCATCGGTCACTATGAATGATACCTTTTCAGCTCCAAGACAAAACTGTGTTGCAGTTAAAAGATGTTGGTATGTCTGGTATAAGATATTTATCCTGCTGTTACATGTCAAAGAACACTCCTAACATTCTGGATTCTCTGTTACCTACCACTAGAGTTTTGTTGCTGATTAAAAAAAAAAAACCACGAGGGTAATGAATCCAAAACATTGTCCAAATATATCATAAAGGTTTACTTCGAATCATGATTCAGACAAACTATCACACACTTCCATTGCTGAAGATCATCCTTTATTTCCTCTGCTTTCTCTTGGAATTTAGAAACACACATTTGGGATCTGCAGATTAATATATCAGAAACAGACACAGAGAGTGGTGCCTCGTGTTACAAATCACAACGATATCAAGAGGACATTGGAAGTATATTAAGTTCGTGAATTCATTTAATGTCACAAAAGACCAAATACAAAGGAAGCTCAGTATACAGCAGATGAGTAAATAAAATTTGTTTGCTGATTCCTCAAACATAAAAAAGAAGATAAATTACGAAAGAATTCTATCCTAACATTCTCAAAAGAAGTACCAAGACAACAGAAAAAGCAGAAGTTACATGTGAACTGTCCCCAAATGAAATTCCACTTCTAAATAATTACTGTTTATAATACCAGCATTGAACAGCATTTCTTACTAGCTCTTCAATCCCTTGCTTTCCGTAGAATGACTCCGAATATCAAATTGGTCTACAAACTCCAAAGGAGTAACAGTCTCATTTCTGATCCTCTTGATCTTGGGGCTCAACAGACCACGATGCCTGAACCCATAGAGCTTAAGCACCTGATTATCAGCAAAATTGTAAGCCCTCTCCATGCTACTGAGGCACCTCTCCACAGGATAATCTCCATAGCTCCCACAGGGTTTACACCCGACAAAATGTGTCACAAACGGCCATCTCTCATCCCCCAACCCGGGGTGATACTTCTCAATCATCTCCTCATACCGATCAACCAACCCTGCCCAGTAACCGTGCAAATAGAACGAATTCTCAAGAAACACCTTATCCATCCACTTCTCCTTCTTGGACAGCAGCAAGTATATCAATGCAGACTGATCGTCGGCCTCAAATGCTGGCCTCCCCTTGAGATTGGCCGTCAAGATCTTGCCGGCCTCCTCCCGAACAGGCCCCTTGGGACCCATGGGAGCCCAATCATCAAGCAAATCCAAAGACCACTGACAGTTCCTAAACAGAAAACTCCCAGTATTCACCGCAATCCAAGACTTCTGGTCAAACAACAAATCAGGGTATCCATGAAGAACCAGATTATACGCATCGTACTTAGACATGGGAAGCTCAAACACCATATCAGTAAAAAAAGCATCACTATCCATCCACCAAATCCACTCAACCTCGGGATGTGACAACATCAACCTCCGAATCATAGGCAACTTAGCCCAGTAGCCGGCAAGTTCCACATCCAAATGAGCCAAATTGTACACAATTTCAATCCCGTGTAATCTACAGTAATCAATCTTGTTCTTAATGGACTTCAAGAGGTAGTGATCTCCAATAGGGTTATCACAGGGTTTGGGAGGGGAACCAGTGAGGAGCAAGATGCGAGGTTTACCTCTGATGAAATTAGGGTATTCAGGGTTTTGACTGAGCCAATTTTTGCGTTCTTGGTCCCAATTATTGATTTTGGGGCCGAGGGTGAACGTGGCGTTGGGGTTGAAGGGTTGCTGGTCGTCGGGATCGGAGGGGTCGGCGTCGGATCGGATCTCGGCGAGGATGCGGTTGGTCTCCTCGATAAGGTTCTGGTTGACGGCGTCGGCATCGGAGGAGCCGAGATTGACGCCGATGGTGCCGCGGAGGACGAGGATGGTGACGAAGCCGCAGAGGATAGTGATCTTGATGTTGTTGAAGGTCTTCTGGATCTGGCGGCCGCGGGGGAGCGCGGTGGCCCTGCCGCGGGCGTTGGTGGTGGGTAAACCGGCGCTGGTGCTGCGCTTGTGGTGATTGTCTTGCCCCATGTTGGGAGGAGATTTCGGGGATTCACCTGAAAGGAATCAGCGAAAGTTGTTGTTTACGAAATGCTGCATAAATAAAAGGTGGAGTCTAGAGAGCGGACGGTGTTTGTCTCCTCGGATCGAGGTTTAGAAACAAAATCATTGGTTTGTTTTTAAGGACATGAAAGTAAAGGTAGGTTGAAGAAACACAGAAAGTAAGAAAGACGTGTTTTTCCTTATTCTTAGATAGATACAGCTTTAACACTTATAATTAATTAATAATAATAATAATATTATTATTATTTCGACCTTAAATATACTGATATAATATATAATGTCTATTTTAGTATTAGGAATTATTTTGTTTTTAATCACGACTCTTAAATTATTAAATGTATTAGAAGAAATTTAGTGGAGGGTTCAAGAATGAATGTGTAAATTATTTTTGGTACCACTAAAATTATTGGGTATAACAGAACAAATCTTTCAATTAGAACAAATGGATAAATTATCTTTGATCTGGATTCTTGACGTAAAACTATTATATGTATCTGAACAAATTCCAGTTAATAGTTAAGAAAAAAAAATATATTTAAATTGTCTTTAATCTAAATTGTTGTTAAGTGATATAAAAACGTTACACATAAAAAAAAATATAGACAGTAATAATTAAATAATAATATTAATTTTCTTTGTGTGAGTTTATGTTTTTCTTTTCGAACATCGTTGATGGTTGTTTCCGGCACTTGAGTTGAGTTCTGACATCCGACACGGTGAGAGGTAAATAAGTAAAGCAATAGACAAAACTAAGAGCGCTGGAAAAATAAATTAAGCGGTTAGATATTGTAAGAAAAATATTATCTTATCAATCGGACATCATCTATTTCCAATTCGGGAAAACTAAATATTTTTTTATCTTTTGTGGAAATACATTATGTACCGACAATTCAAATTAAAATTTAATTAATATACATTATTAATATAAAGTTTTTATATTATTATTTAATTATATATTATCTTGTACGTTAAATTATTATTTTTTGTAATATTTATTTTAAAAGTTGAATGGGAGTAATTTTTAATTATTATTTTTTCTGCCACTTTATCTATGACTGTAGATGGAAAGTGTATATATGGAATCAAAAATAGATGCAAAATGCATATGAGAAATTACTTAAAAGTTAAATATAGAAAAATAAAATTATTAAATATTTTATTTTTTAAAATTATTAAAAATATTTTTTTGATTGGTATAAAAATATTTCACATAATTTATTTACCAATTTCTACATTCTTTCCAGCTTATTCAAATATATATGAAAAAAAAATACCACTTCTTTTTTACATATTTATCTATCCAGAAGAGGGATGTTTTATATCAGGCGAATTTTGTATATAAGGTAACCATTTTTGCATCAAGTATCTTGTTTTTTTTTATATATATCTATGAAAAAGTTTAGTATTTTCGCTGTTATTCATAAGGAAAATAATAATATTTTTCTATAAATACTTTTATCTACTTTTACTTTATTTAAATATATTTTTAAGAATATTTTAACATTAATTAATGTCTGGTATTATGTTAAATTATTATAATTATATATTTTTATTTTACAAAAATATTAAGATTATTAAAATTTAATATAGTTAAACGATTTTCTAATACGTGAGGTTAATTTTTTCTCATAAATGAGAGAACCGAATAATAACATGTAAATTCTTTTTAATAACTTTAAGACACTAATTTTCACTTACTAACTTATATCATAGTCAAAATTACAAATTAATATGATTAATAACTTGTATTAATTTCTATATGGTCCATATTATAAATAAGTGCATTACTATAAATAGAATAATAAATGTTATTTATTATTTTATGTTTCTGTAGCAGTATATTAATAATATGAAAAATTTTGCTTTGATAATCACAGTTGGCATACTATCAGATGTCAATTGCTGATGTGATATAACTGTACATGTGAATAAGGATAAAACAAGACTTTTATTTTGAAGGATATTTAGGGTATTTTGTTATGAAAGTACATAATTAGGTATTAAGTATTTAAATTTAAAATTTAAAACATGATAGAAATCCAGTGCATCTAAGCGACGGTGGCGAGTGACGGTGGCGACGATAGCAGCAGATACGACAGCAGCGACGGCGAGCGGTGACAACAATGGTAAGATTCAAGAGATTTGAGATTCTAACTCACTACTTCTCAACCCCTGATGGAATATGCTGGACAACATCGCAAATATGTAAACCCTAAAAATGACTATCAGTGCCACACTGGAATGTTTTTTACACGTCATTTATCTTGACAACATCAGCACAACGTAAAATTGTAAAGTGGGTGAGTGTCATGTGTGGTTCTAAAAGTATAACTACTCTAATAATATATATGATAAGTATACTATTTAGGTTGCACCACTAAATGTTTTTTTTTTCTCATTTATATCTATCAAGAAGTCAGCACACCAAACTACACTAAAATCAGGTAATTATAAAACTTTAAGTTTTAAATTCCTTATGAATTTAACAATTTCTAATTTAGTTTCTATTAAATATTTTTATTTCATTAAATATTCAAATCTTTCACATTTTTAATTGAGTCTACGTCATTATATTTTATTGTTAAATTATCTAACTTGATCATTACATTTAGGGTTTAGAATTTATATTACATCTTATATGCTTTTACATTAAAAAATAAAAAATGGTATAATTAAGTTTTAAAGTCCTTCACAATTGAGAATTTTTTATTAAGTCTCAACTAATATTTTTTTGTTCTGTTAAATTTTTAAAACCTTTATATTTTTTTTAATTGAATCAACTCTTGTAACAAGATCATTTAATATTGAAATTTAAAATACAATACCACAGATTTAAATGATAAAAAGAGAAAGTTTTATACTTCACTTAGAGAATAAATCAAACACTAGAAACTTAATAAAATATAAATATTTTGAATATTTAATATCACAATTTTTAATAAAGATTCAACTAAAAACACTTAAATTTATAAACAACTAAAAATTTTAATTATGTTATTTTTTATTTTTTTTATGGAAATACATAAATAATAACGACTTAAGGTAAGATCACTCAGATCAATTGTCAACAAAATAATAAGAAAGAATTCAACTAAAAAACATAAAAATTTTAAATACTAAATAACAAAAAAAAACTTTTATCAGGATTCAACTAAAAGTTTGAATCAAGGTGGAGTATTATTTTTTTTTCTCGCGTTATATCAACAAATCAGCATACCAAACTACACGTAATTATAAAATTTAAAGACTAAAATCATATATATTGAATTAAGGACTGTGAAAACATGTGAAAGTAGAGAGTATGTCAACAAAACTAAATTCTATACTAATATTATGAAATAAATCACATATTATCAGTGAATGTTAATTTATTTAATTTTAGAAAAAAAAATTATAGAGAACAAAATCAAAATTTGCTAATTTTAGATAGACTAACAAAATGTTTAATTCCTTTAAAAATTACGTTAATCATAAAATGCAATTAGTGTTAGAAAACGTATATTAAAAAGCATGAGCAAAGGAGATTGGGCAATCCCTGACCTCGAAGACATCACATTTTTGTAATGTTAAAAGTGTAGTGTAGTCTTATGTATGAATAAGATTTGATTGCACCGAAAAGGGAAGTCAACAAATTCCCCAATCCCACAAGTTAAAAGAGACAAATGGCCAAAAGGAAGAAGTGTGGTTAAAAAGTTAAGCCAAGACAAAGGAGTTGATAATCTTAACTTACTAGAGAATGAAAAAAATAAATTTAAAAAATGACTTATGCGATCCAAACCGAGACCATAAAAAGGAATTTGTAATAATTAAGGATATTTAGAGAGAAGAGGGTAAACCAGTTACAGATGGAGCCGAATCCAGCGTAGGACGTTCTGTCATTGGACCCATGTTGTCTCTTCACTGTTACGCACTGCTTACAACATCAACTTCATACTGTCAACGCGTCCTTTACTTATTCGCATCTTCTGGGAACAACCACATAGGTGAATGGGAGGCGCGTGGATTCCACTTCCATTGTGATGGAACGTTAGATTGAAGAGTGGAAGCTGGCAACGTGGGTGAGGGCAAAAATGGCCCCCACAATATCCCCATATTGACGCCGTCTTCTTGTCCCTTTCCTCTGCTTAATTACATGTGCCATGGCCCCATGTGCGGGGTTTCCAGATCTTGATCTTCTGCTCGCTCGCTCCCTTCCTCCCGAGCTCCATTTTGCAATCTGCCGTTGTCTTACCTGGAGGACATAGTTTCCAAGCATGTGTTCCTCTTTCTCTGCATACATCGTGCGGTATTGATTCAAACACAACGTTCTCAAACTATTACAAGGAGATTCAGAGATTAATTTGATGATCAGACAGTGAAAGAATTTATTTCCAAAATTGGGTCTGAAAAACCAAGGAATTCAATAATAAATAAGATAAGTAATTTGAAAAATATGTGCAAGAGCTCGGAAAACCTCTTGGAAACTTGATGTGGTCGAGACAAAAATCTAGAGGAATACAATGTGTCTGTTTTGGGTAACTGACAAAGAACCTTGTCCTCGGGAGAACCACGCTTCAAAAAACAATAATACTCAAGTCCCTGTCATTGACAATGGTGAAGTATCGGAGAAATGCACTTTATATTAGTTATTCTCTTCAAATTCTCGTGAAAGGTATGAACTGTGTGGGAAGTACACAAACCAGAAAAATGAAGACATGTCCGCATCTAACCAATGATATTGTTGTTCACACTCCAACGTGTCCATATAGTAAGTATTCTTATAAAGTAAAAAGACAATATTTGATAAACGTGTTCATACTCATATATACGTATTTATATTATCATTTTTGGGATAAATATACCTGTAGTGTCTTAGTAATTTAGACTTATGCTTCATAATCTGAAATATAACTAACCTACAATTCCACCGTTGAATGCCAATTGCGCAATTTTAGACTACAGTGGGCATTAGAACCAGTTTCTGATGTTAACTAAATTGCAAATATTAAAATAACATGTTGGCCACCTACAAGCTGCAATTCTAAAAGTAAAGAGTAAGAGCAGAAGGAAAAATAAAAAGCGTTATAGGCATTCAACCTTCCCCTGAAATTTAACCAAGAGGCCAGGTTTATTGTATAAAATATTGTCAATACTCCAAGGAAAAATGAGTCGCTAATGAACTAACAGAATAAGATGCAGCTTAAATGAGATCATAAAGATTTTCATGCAAGATGTTCAGTCCAATAACACAGCATGTAGTTCATAACCACAAACCTGATAATCTATTGTAAGCAGACAGCAATAATAAGTTGTTCATCGGAGAAAAACAGCAGAAAAAGAGCTGGAACTAGAACTGTAAAACTTTAAACTAATTTGCAGTAAACTTTTTAACTTTTTTTTTCTTCTTTGTTGCAGCATATTTTTTTCTCAACTTCATTTTTCCAACAATTTTTTTAACTTTGTGTGGAGACTTGACTGCTGAACTGTCCACAGGACTGATTTTTTCTGGCTTTGTAGGTTTGTAAACTTGTGTTATTGAAGGATCCAAAACATCTTCGGTGCACTGAAGAATGATGCCCATAGATGTAGCTTCATCCCAGAGCTCTCTTCCCTTCTCAAAATTTCCTCCTCTACAAAGCTTTGGAATAAGCACATCATAAACCGGTCCATAACCCCCCAATGAATTTTTCTTCATTTTCTCAAACAGTTCAAGAGCATGATTTACCCTTTCAACCCCACAGAGAATACCGATTAAACTATAGTAAAACTTATGATTTGGCATCAAACCTTTTCCAATCATTTGATCCACTATCTCTTTCCCCTTACCAAACCTGCCGCTCAGAAATAACACCTTTGCCACAAGATAATAGCTCACCCAATCAGGATTACAACCACCATTTCTCATTGTTTCTAGTATTTGACAAGATTCCTTAACTCTTCTGGTCTTCCCTAGACAAGAAAGCAGTATGTTGTAACTGATAGAGGTTGGGAAAACCCTATAAGACCTCATCTCCATCATGACATTTAAAGCTTCAGGCACAAGTCCTGAAGGATTATGTCTAAGATTCCGTTCACAAAGGCACCTGAGGAATGTGTTGTAGCATAGCAAATCTGGGATAACCCCATTCGCTTTCATCTCTTTAATAATTCTCCTAGCTTCCTTCACATTCCTCTGCACAGACCACCCGTACAGTAGACTTCTATATATGCAAGGTTTTGCGCCTGTAATCTTGTCTCCGTGATGCCAAACTACCCCTTCAGCCCTCTTAGCATGCCCTTTGGAGCAGAGGGCATTAATGATAGCAGTGACTGTAAATTCATCTATAGGACACTTATACTTGTCTAAGTTCTTGAAAACACCCAATGCCTCATCTTCTTTTCCCAGTTTAACCAAAGTATCAGCTACAAGACCAAAAGTCTCTGCATCCATGACTCGACCCTCCTTCTTGAGATCTCCCATCAAAATATCCATTGCTGTGTAGTCTTTTTTTTCAGCAAAAACTCGAAGAGCATGATTGTAATCCTTGTCTTCCAAACTATGACTCAGATTCTTACTAGACCATAAAAAGAACCTGAGCAATCTTCTAGTGTGTGCCTCGTGCTTACTAGAATCAATAGCCTGAGCTACAAGAGACGAAGTTAAAGAATCTTTAAACTTATTTAGGCTCAACTCCAGATCATCTAGCCCACCAACAGTGCTCATGACAATGCTGCAGAGCTCTTGCAAATGGGGAGAGACAGGTATTGGCGGCAATGTGGAGTACTGGGAAAATGCAAGTGTTTGCAAATTGTGGGTACTCATAGCCTTAGACCAAGAACGTTTCCATGCAGGTTTGAACAAGACGTGCATCATGAATCTCGTCCTTGAAATTCATCAAACATGTTATGTGCAGTACTGTAACTCTAAATCTTCAGACACATGGCTGTGTGAGGTGATGATCAAACACAACTGTACGTTAAAGCAGGAAGATACGGTGCTCCCATCCGCAAAATCCAAACTCTAGGGACTGCACATAAACCCCTTCTGTCTGAAATTTTGAGTTCGGAGCTGAACCTCCAGGGTCGGGGCCGAATATATCAATTACCAGGGTTGTCGTGTCAATTGTCTGAAAAACGGAACAACACGAGTTTAGAAGAATATTAAAATACTTTCAGTAAAATTTAATTATTATTTTAATTATAATATATCCTAAATTTCTATTTAATTCTATTTATAAATATGAATTTAAGTCTGCCATGCTCACAAGGTACCATAACAACATTTTTTTATTATATTCTTAATAACTCCAAAATACGAAAAGATTAATGTGTCGTTGAATTGTTCCTTTCAAAAGCTATTCATATAGATCCAACTTTTCAAAAATTACATGAGTCTTAATTAATATGTTTGGATTTCTTTGTCTTTAATTAATATACTTTTTTTCTTGACTTTCAATTCTTAAAATAAATGGTGTGTATTTTATCTTAATTATTTTTATTCTGTTAAGTAGCCCCTAAAATGCTGTAAAAAAAATTCAACCCTATTTTTTTTCCTGTTTATCATTGGTTTATTTATATGATAAGTTAACAAAGTCACTATAATAAGGATAACATATAAAATAAAAAATTTAAGAAATTAAAAGTCGAGGAAAAAAATCTCTGAGCTACAAGAAAAAATCAAGCACATTTTGAAGAATAAAAACACATTAAAGTCGTTAAAGGCATAGTAATAGGCGTCAATGTTGTAACAGCTAAGAACATAATTGTAGTGAAATTGTCCAGAGGTTTTGTTTGATCTCCAATTCTCCACTTAGGAGTTGGTAAATAGCTACAACTATACAAGTATTTACATTACTACAACTAACCAGCATCAGATATACTTTCAAACTCGGATTTTCCTCCATAAACCAGTTTAACAGTACATAGTAATATCACGAAGAGGAATATGCTTGAGCTGCTTGTAAAATTTGTTTGACAGTAAATCAATGATAATAGTTCCAAAAGTTTTGATTAAACAAAAGTGTAACACTTTCAGCCACTTGGACAAGACCTGCAGCATATGTCTTTCATTTGAGAAAGTGAAATTTATGAGACCCCAGCAAGATTTTGTTTGAACTCCAAATGATGAGGAGGGTGCAGAAGGGGAATTGTTAGATGAACTTTCCATCAAGATCAAGAACAGTATCAAGTCCTCAACAGACTAATTTCACTGCAGAAAAAAATTCATTGGTCCTTCATCCTTGTGGTAAAAGGTTACAATTTGAGATTCTCAAGCATCCTCAAGAGAAAAATCTCTTGCTACATGGCTGTCTTCCTCCTCTTCATCATCTTCTTCATCATAATCAATGGAAGTAGGTTGTCCGTTAGGATCCACATTAATACCATTCCACTTTCTGACAAACTGTCCCCTCACACGAGGCCGCCTTTCTGCAAGCCGTTTTCTGTTGACATACCTAATTTTCTTATCAAAACAGCGTTCTTTCCTTTTCTGTCTAAACTTCATCAATGCTGCTTCTCTCCTATCAACCTTACTTAATTTTACTTCACATGAACTTGAACTTCCCAATGACGGCCAAGAATGAGTTGTAGAAATCTGACCAGGTTGTAAGCAAATGCTCATTGGATAATATGGGAAGGATGTCATCCCACTTGCATGAGGAGGAGGACATTGGGGAAGATGATTGTACTGTGCAATCACAGAAGAACCAGAATGACTTTGCAGGTCCTGGATATTCTTTTGATACATTTGTGCTGATGATGGCATCATAACATGATTAACAACTCCTGAAATATAATATGGATAAACATGTTGAGCAGGATCGGAACCATGCCTTCCATTTCTTGGATGCACTACTCCCCCAGAATGTTCTTCCCTGTAATGCTTTTGCTGAGAAACTTCCATCGAAGCAGGTGGAGTAGAAGATCTCTCAATAGAGAAAGAATCTTGTGAATGATTTTCAAACATTTCTCCATTTTCATGTGTTCTAAGGTCATTACCCTCCTGTTCACCACATGCTTGATTCACATCTTCCACCCTAACTTCTGTAGTATTATTGTCAACATGAGCACTCTCCTCAATATTGCTCTTCAGTGCTGTTGCTTTGACATAGGTGAAAAAGGCTGATGACTCTCCAATCTTCAATTCACTCTTCTTCGGACCAGATGAAAAATGTCCTGCAAAATTTTGGAAAATCAGAGAGACACCAGTAAAAATAACAAGGGTACGCACTTCAGCCAAACTTTATTCAACTTTATGATCCATTTTAAACCGTGGCCATTTTTGAAATTATAAATGTAGAAGGCAAAATATGATGTGCAAGTGAATACTACCAATATTAGTTATGTTGCGTGATGGATGCTGCATTGCAGTACCTATGTGAGTAATCATAAATAACAGTGAAGCATGAACAAATGTATTTATTTGATTTTCTTGAGAAATCGAATAGTAGATATACGGACCAAAATTGGCTATAAGAAGGGGCACAGGAAAATCTGAAGTTTTACAATAATGTGTCACTTTATGGCATTCAAAATATTGTCCTATACATTGTATTCAATGAACATAATGTGCAAAATTATTATATAATTTTGTATTTTGAAAAATAGTGGTTCAAGGAAAAGGATAAGTGACCTGTTCGGCGATCACTTATTCCAGGCACATCAGGTTGATATTCTGATACAAGAGCACTGGCAAGCTCCACCACAACATTGGTGGTTGCTGCAATACTAACCTGAAAAGATAAATACTTTACATATATTATTATCATGTAACTACATCTCTGATCTACAGTTATTAGCAGTAAATCAGATAGATCATACCTAAACGTCAGTAGCTGGCATAAAAAGATTTGCGCAATGCTATTTATACACCCATTTACAAATGCAAGGGCATATAAACACTTTTCTACATGCATCAATACATAATCAAATAGCTCTATACATAGTTGTGAATTATCTAGTCTTTAGTATATAAAAAAAGTGTTTTCCAAACTGTTATTAGTAACTTCCTTATAGTTCTATTTTGGGTTTTCAGCAATGCTATTTATTTAGGATACTAGTTAAGACTTACATCTAAACTGGTGTTTAAGATTTCAGTTAAAAATGCACTATGATTCATTTACATTAATCAATTTTCACCATACCAAAGACTTCTGTGGATTTAATTACAATTCAACTTTTATACTAACATCAGAATTAAATCCCTTCTCAGCGGGAAGGCAGTGAGAAACATAGATGTGGACCACCAATTAGGATTATCATAAATTTTTATTTAAATCTTGATTTATTTCAGTTTATCTTGTTTCTTTCTTCTTTCCTATCTTAATAAGACATTGGTCTTAGAATCCTTGTTTTATTTATTAGGATAACTTTTATATAAGATCCTATTAATGACGGATATCTTTATTTTTAGTTTATTGAATAGGATAACTGTTAGTTATGATACTATCGAGTAGGAAATTCTTTATATTAATTTTATCCATCAGGATAATGTTAGGATCATCTGTCTAGTTTCTTAAAGGGTAGACTTGATTGAAATTTCATCATTGAGAAACAGTTTTTAGAAAAAAACTTGTGTTAATTATGGAGGGTTTCTGTCAAGGACGAGTCTGCTTCTCACATTCATTAAGTCTGTGAATGTATCCTATGCAAAGGACCATAATAGATAGAAGCACACCAATATTAAAAAAAAAGAAATACTCTTGTAGGGTTGAAAAATTTGCAAAGTGAACTCAAAGTTGATTAGAGAAAAACACCATTTCTTATATAATCGATTCAATTTCAAGGTGACACAGAAGCTAATCAATTTCTAATTCTGTAAAACCCGTTACATTCTTTCTTTTATTGCTTAAATATTGTTTTCTAACATTTACCTCTTGTTCTTGTTGGATTGATACTACTGTCTCTGGATTAGTGCTTCTTTTGGACTTGTCATCTGTGTCATCAGAGAACAAGGTGGTACTGTTTGTATTGGCATCACTTGGATCTGATGGTATCAGTTCAAACTCACAATTTAAGATGTTGTTCTCCACAAGTCCAAGCTGTCAGAATAGAAATATCCATTTCAATTTCCAGTTGAGAAGATCTAAGTTGAACATTGGAAATTTAGTAAAAAAATCCTATGCAGTAGAGAAACGCAAAGTGTTTATTTATGACTAAAATCAAGTACTAAAGAAATAAAACTACATTTAAATTGTCTTTGAACTCTAATTCTAAGTGATGTGAGACTATTAGGTAACAAAAGAAATCGCTTAGTCTCTAAGCGATGTGGGACTATTGGATAACAGAAGATATCTTTTAATCTCTAAGCGATGTGGGACTATTTGGTAACAGAAGAAATCCCTTAGTCTCTAAACGATATGGAACTATTGGATATAGGAGAAAAACCCTTAGCCTAAGGGAACGAAAGTTTATTTGAATTGTTTTTGGTCTCTAATTTTAAGCTAAGTGGAATTATTGAATATAGGAAGAAAATGAATACAAGTTGAGATAATTAAATTTATTATTAATAGAAAAAAAAGCGGAAAATAAGAAAAAAAAATCCATAATCGTTTACTGCTCTCAAATTATATGCACAAATAACACTTCAGAACACCTATTTTTTTACCAACATAATCGATTATGTTGCATCTTCATCTATAAACCACTTGGGACTTTCTCTTGTTTTCTCACCCTCTCGGCAAAGACATCTAACGCACCATCCATCCGTGCTTTTATTTCCTCACTACTAATGCCAACGCAGCTCCATCCCGAAAATGGCTCCTCGTCTGTCCGTGCCAACGGTTGATCATTGGAAGCAAACGGAGGCTAAGAGCATGTTTGTGAGAATTTATTGCCATTATAGTCAGTTGAATGTAAATCCTTTGTGAATGTAGCATTCAGTTAAACATAAATTTGAAAATTGCACTATAGTAACAAAGATCCCGATTAAAGGTTATTACAATGAAAGTTAACAGCATGGAATAGAGATGTTTAAGGACAGGTGGAAAACCAATAATAATATGAATAAACACAAAATAAATAAGTTGGGAAATACATACCATGCGTCTCCTTCTCCACATGTGTGTCCACAAATTTAGTAGTTCATTTGTGCGTAAAGGCTTCACTAGGTAATCTGCTGCTCCAAGCCTCAAGCACTTTACGACAATGGATACCTCATCTTGTGCAGACATCACTTAATCCCCCCACCCAAAAAATTAAAATAAAAAACATTGATGAGAAACAGGATATAATTTGCCTAACATAAAGAGTGATAAAATTTACTTAAGGCTTTACTTATAACAGGGATTCGGCATAATTCTTTATCCCTTGCTATGTACTTCAACAACTTCATGCCTTTCTTTACCGGAAGGTCAACTTCAACTAGTATCATGTCTATATATTGCCCCTCCGCATTCAGTGCATCAATTACTTGCCTAGCTGATCTTACTGAAGTAACTGTTAAGCATAAAATATCCACACTAGTCATATTTTCAAAAGTTGCGGCAAGCAATTCTCTTGAACATGTTCAATTAAGACAAGCTTAAGAGAAGTAAATATTCCTCTAAGAATCATCTTGAACAAATGGATAAGGTTCACAAACGTTGAAGAGCAAAATAATTTGGATCGACCAGCGAACACAAATATTTGGACTAATTACACAAATTGATTTTCAAAATGAAAGCAAGTAACTCAATAATACATATAATATAACAATTCAAAATCACCCCCTTCATATTTCTGACATCACTAACCATTCTAGAAATGAAAATTTCAATTCATTTTTTTTTTTTTGACAAAACACTAGCAAACCGAGACATCTTTCCTATTGTGACTATATATCACCCTTAGTCAGAACAATAATTAGCACCAAAAGAAGAAAGTAAAAGGGGTTTAATTCATCATACCCTGATAAGAACACCTCAAAAGAAGAGTAAAAACCTCATCAGAACTCTTGGAATCGTTGTCACACAACAAAATCCTCACTTTGCTTCTGTCAATAAAGCCATCGCCACTCTTACTATTATTCCCACCACAGTTACTTGCTTTATTGTTCAAATTAATAAGTTCCTCGGTCTCAGTTTCAGCATCCATCGTAACCCCTCTTCCCTGTACTAGCAAAAACAACAACCCAACACTAAACCTCTACTCAAAATCAAATATTGCAACCACAACCCCAATCAAGACACATGATATTCAAAACCCATTTGTTCATATCTGCTGATCGTTGTAGCAGCAGCAAAATCCAAAGTCTAGGAGAGGAGGCGGCGCACGTTAGCAGTTCAGACCAAAAAAAGCTCAATTTTTTTCTGACCAAGTATATAGAAGAGATGAACCATGATAGTATTTTGTGCTTGGGAATGGGATTTTCAATCCGAGGAAGAAAAAAATATAGTAGATGGTGGTGTGAGCTAACGTGCGCGTGGTGAAGGGGGCGTAGGGTAGCAAAAAGGGTAGGGGTGACGTGGAAAGAATGGAGAGAAGAGAGCTGAAAAAGTGAAAAGGAAATAGATATGAGTGTGGATAGTTAGTTTGAGACAGAGAGAAAGCCACGTCACTCCCAAATCTCCCATATTTTATGCAGCCACAATCTCACCAAAATATCCCAAATCTTCGTATCTTTATTTTTCTTCTCTTTTTTCATACATAACCAGTTTCCATATTCACGCATTCCAACAAATGGTGTTTTGTTAAATGAGCCACAAATATACTTGCTTTATCAAGAATAAAATATGGAAAATATAGATGAACACCTCAGATACTAAATGATAATTAATGAGAAAAATAATGTAGGTATTAAAAGCGATATGATCTGGTAGAAAACAAGAAATTATATGTTGTTTAAATGTTTAATATAGAACATGTTCATGTATCATTCATCTTAGTAAAACTATTTTTAACTTTCAAGTTTATTTAAATGATTTATTTTATTTTACTTATTGCAACAGGTGCACACAAGGAGACATGATGAGTGAAGGCTTATTAAAAAAATACATTAAATAATAGTTAATTCAACTAACTATAAAAAATTGAATTAGTCTTATTATAAACTAAACTATTTTTAGTCCAATTGGTAAAGGCTAAACTATTAAAAGAATAATTCAGTACATTACTAGTGCGCTACTTGAACTATTAAAAGAGTTAAAACAAATTATTTATATGATCATTCATTATCCATGTTTGAAGTCACTTATCTTTGTAGTGAAATTTTCATATAACTTTTTTATTAACAAAGTTGAATATAAGTTGTAAAATTTGCTTGTTAGAAGTTGTTTCAATATTAAGAATGCATGTGAATATATTGATTTACATTAATTGTACTTTAAAAAAAGTAACAACACTTTTTATGAAGTTATGGTTAGACATTTATCTTTTATTCCGAGCGCTTGTTTCCTTCTATATTAAAAATTTGATATGTAGCTTAATTTATTAAATATAATTTGTCTATAAAAGATTGATGTTGTATATTGTTAATAAATGAATTCATATGTGTACTTGAGTCGAAAGAAATAAATGATAGATTCTTTTTGTCTCCTATTTTAGTGTGTAATGACAAGTTCATATAGTTATATTTATTTTAATTTCTGAAGAAAAAATAGTTCAATTAAAAAATGTATAGTGTAGTTAGTCAAACTAAAAAAAATTTCAAGTAGTCCAGTTCAACTTAATTGAACAATTTTTGTAACAGTTTATTTTGCACACAATTTTTCTAGTTCACTTCAATTTTTATATAAATTATTTTAGTTCAATTTATTAGCTTCTTAATTATTTTAGTTCAGAATGTGGTGTTGTGTTTGATTGAGCAACAAAGAATGATGTTTTCATAGACGATTGCAGTTTACCAGTGCATAGCCTGTATGGGCCAAACTACAGTGTGGCAATTTTGGGAGTTCATATGCCTAGATGTCATTCAGCTTTCCTACAAAAATATTTGTTCTCGTGTAATCAAATTGTTAGATTACAGTGTTTGGAGAGCCGATTGTGCATAGAATTACAATGTCAAACAACCTCAAATAGACAAAAAAAGAAAAAGAAATATGTTAGAAAAGATTTGGAGCAAAACTAATTCATTTTGAATTGTTTTACAACTTAGGCGGGTTTTTTTAAGAGTTATGATATTTTAGCCATAGCTTATTTTAGCCATATTGATGGAACACTACTCAAATGGACCAAAATAATACTCCAAATGTTTGAGTACAAAATCAAGTCATGTTAAGTTAGTTAGTAATTTAGACAAGTGTTCACGCCAAGAGTCATAGAATTACGACCGGAATATTCGTTCAGTTCTAGTTAATGTCAAACAACCATAAATGGACCCAAAAATTATGTTAGAAAGGTTTGACGGCAAAACCAGGTTATCTTAGGTTGATTTGTAACTTAGATGAGTTTTTATGTCAAGAGTGATAATTTTTTTCCGACGTATCTTAGCTATATTGATAAAAAATAATCACAAATTGACTGAAAATGATATTGGGAAGATTTGAGTGCAAAATCAAGTCATGTTGGTTAGTTTACAACTTAGATGAATTTCGTGCCAAAAGTCATAAAATTTTGACTATAACATTTTCCAGTCTTATTGATGGGAAACAACCACAAATGGACTTGGGAAGGTTTAGGAGCTAAACGAAGTCATCTTGAATTGATTTTCAATTTAGCTAGTTGTGAGGGTTTATGTGCCTAAAAGAGTAATGATAATTTGACCTCAAGGTTTCTTAGCTCTCTTTGATGTGAAACAACCACGAATGAACAAAAAAAATGATGTTGGAAAGGTTTGAGACAAAGGCAAAACCAAATTATCTTGTGTTTGTTTGTAACTTAAACAAATTTTCATGCCAAGAGCTATGAAATTGTAACCGGAATATTTTTAAGCTATATTAAATGGAAATAACCACAAGTAGTTCGAAAATGATGTTAGAAAAGTTTGGATACAAAATCATGTTATGTTTGGTTGGTTTGCAACTCAAGTGGGTTTTCCTGTTAAGAGTAATGAAATATTGACTAAGACATTTTTCAACAGTATTAATGAGAAACAACTAAAAATAGATTAAATTTTGTGTTAAGATGGTTTAAGTACAAAACCAAATCATCTTAGGTTAGTTTACAACTTGTTAATTTTGGTATGAAACAACCACAAATAAATACAAAAATGATATTGACAAGGTTTAGAGGCAAAATCAAAACATCTTATGTTGGTTTGGAACTTAGGCAGATTTATCCGAGAGTTGTAAAATTTTTACTGAAATATTTTTTAATCAAATTGATAGAAAACCACTACAACTAGACCGAAAATATATTGAGAAGGTTTAAGTGAAAAATCTAAGTTTATTTATAACTTAGACAAATTTTCATATAACATGATAAAATTTTGATCAAAATATTTTTCAATCATGTAATTAAAAAATAATCACAAATGAACTGCAAAATGATATTGAGATAGTTTGAGTACGAAACTAACTCATCTTATATTAGTGTGCAACTTAATTAGTTTTGGTGATTTCCATACCTAATATAATTATAAAATTTCAAACTTAAGGTTTCTTGGTTCTCTTTAATTTCAAAGACCGCAAATAAAACCAAAAATGTTGTTGAAAAGGTCTCATGGCAAAATAAATCATCTTAAATAAAAATAATTTCATAATTTCATAAATGTATTATTTGTTATCTTTTTTAAATTTATTGATTTTATCTGTTTTCTTTTACTCTATCATTTATTTTCCTTAATCCAACAATCTTGTTTTTCAGGTATACCCTTTAACCCACACGTGAACCACAAGATTTTAAATATAAATAAAAGATCATTTAAAGATGTAATATGTTTTACTTATATAATAATTACTCAATTTTAATAATAAATCCAAGGCCTGCACCTGTAAACCATTGAGTATGCTTCCTCACCCTAAAATTCACCCAGAAAAGGGGAAAAGGTCTACACCTATTAATAATAAATATTTTTTGGAAAATTGAAATAATATTAATCATTACTTTTTGGAAAAGGTACCTCTGGAAAGAAATTAATACTCATCTATTTTAAAAAAAGTTCATTTTTTGAATCAATAATCCCATATTTTTTTCTTAGTTATTTCTATTTTTTGCCACAGGAGAGGATATTCATCCAGTAACTTTAGAAAATTCAAAGGTGTGAACATCAGTGGAACTACAAACATGGAATGGAACCAACTTTACAGCATAACCAAATCTATCAACCTTGGCGTGTAATAATTAACCTGTACTTAAGTTTAAACTTCGTTCTATTTGCAATGAATGATCAATTTTTTTGCAACTAATTTAATCCCTGCATTCTGCTGATAGTCATACGGATCTAAGGAGAAGAAGGCATCAACAAATGTCCCAGGCATGAACAACGAACCAAGTTCTGCAGCATCAAATTTACTGAAGAGAAGTCTTTGCACTGCTCCAGAAGGTTCTTTCTGATATATTTCTGTGGCATAAATGGCAACGTCTGCGACTACTGCTGTAGGTATGCTGTAAAATAAATGTTACAGAAATCAGAGAAATTCTAATTGAGAGAAATTTTAATTGAGAGAAATCCTAATTGTTTTCCAATTAGGATCATCATACCAAAAGCTTTGATATTCTCCAAGTTATCCCTACTTCTTGATGTTAACAACTTAACGTTATCACTTCATTATCGATAAAAAGCATAAAAAACAAAAAGGGCTCCCCATTACCCCAGGCGCTAGGTCACAACGCTGTAACCTTACATTACAGCTACGCCAAGGTTCACTCTCAGAGCACAAAAACAATAAAAGCATAATCTAATGAGTTAACCAGGAAAAGGGACACAATATTGGAGAAATCTTTCTAGGATGCTTCAAACTGCATCTGACACGGTGGTCACATTAAACTGAATGCATGGTTTTGATAATAGTGTTATCCACCATTATACATGTGAAGTGGGGTATTCATTTATTTTGATAAAATAAAGTAACAAGGTCAAGAACTTACTGCAATCTGACAGTAGGATAGTTGAAGAAACCTTCTTTCCTAACGACAGCAGACCTCCAATCAGAGATGCTACCAGAATCCACTGTTAACTTCTGAGCAACGCGGTCACATGCATCAAGAACATTACATAGACTGGGTGATGGATCAACCACAAAACTCAATCGCGGCCGGCCAGCATTATCAGAAAACCTTGTGCTTATTCCAAACCGCACTTTCAAATCAGTACAGTGAAGTTGAAATGGGAAACCCTCATGCAGTAATTCTATCCTTTGACTGTTAAAAGATGGAACAAGAGATGCATCAATAGAAGGGACACATATTCCATCAGGTTCTAAAACAAGAATAGAGCTGCTGCAAGGCTGAAACATAGAAGACGAGGAAGCCAAATCAGGTGACTCTTGCATGGGTTTTTCCACCGTGGAAACATCTGACTTAATGGGTTCTCTATTTATTTCTTCCTCCAGAACACTCAAATTAAAAGGATCCGACTGAACTATATTAGGATCTGCAATATTAAGGGCATCCCCTGTTGGGCCGCTCATTGCAAAAGAAATTATAGGATGATTTTTGTCTTTGGATTCAACATCAGGAGATTGTAATACAGAACCCTTATTAATATTTAATAAGCCCCCCTGTGATGGAGATTTCCCATTACTTCGGCTTCTTGTTGTAGCATTTGGTGAAACCCAACTGTTTGCAGTGAATACATCCGGGAGACTTGACTCCTGTAAGGACAGAGATTATCATTATTTTTATGAAAGGTTCTCAACTAATGATGCAAAATACATCACAATATCAGGCACAAAAGCTTCAAAATTCATATATACAAAAGATTATATAGAATAAGAAAAACATTTCTTAAAACGCCTTCTTGATTCATAAGGCAGTGCAAGTAGTAAGGTCCCACAATCAAACATTTTCTAAGGATATATCCATTCCAAGAGTTATACTCAGGTTATATGTCTAAAACTTGTGTCTAATAAGAACTTTTTATTGAAGTATGCTGACATGGTATAAAATTTAAAATGTTGTGTTTTAAATAAAACTTTGGATCATAAGAATAAAAAAACATAATTTTGTCTTAAAAAACGTTTATTTTTTGCCAATAAATAATCAAATAAAAAATTAATTAAAGTGAGTCTTATAAGACCCTTGCACTAGAGTAAAAGTTGTAAGGAGGTAGTAAGAGCAATATAGCATAGTGAGACCCGTAAAAGGTAAATTAAAACCTCATATAATGTCTCTCAGAATAGAAATGGCTTAAGTATCTAGGGAAGCTGCACAGTAAAACCTGATTCCATCCATATGAAGGGCACGTGGTAGGGTAATCTTGCCTATGTAAATTGTAGATTAACGATAGATTCTATACCCCTGTCCCCAAATTTTAACGAATGTGACCATTTGATGTATATGAATATTTTGTGGATACTGTACAGTGATTAAACTATGTTAAAAGAAGCCACAAAATGCATCCAGGTATTTAAAGAATTATAATTTAAGAAGTAGATAAGAAAAAAACCAAGGCAAAGAATCATCACTGATAAACCAAGGAAAAAAAAAATAACATGATCAAAGTGTGCAAAACCGTGCTAGCCAAGTTCTATTAGCATCTATAACCTACTACAAAAGAAATGTCATAATACCAAAATGAGAAAAACCGCTACTAAATTCTAACGACATGCTTTACGTCAAGAAACTCAAGTAACCACGACCTTTTACTTGATGACATGAATCAAAGACCTGATGAACTGAACTGATATAAAGTTAAGAAATAATTTGGTTCTCCCTTCTTAGGTACGCTCTGAAAAACCTTAACTATAACAAAAATTGTTGTTCCATCAACAACTGAACTGTGTTGCCAAACAAAAACAAGACTTTGAAGTGCAAATTACCAAGAATAGAACAGTTGCACAGTATTTGAGGACTTCAAGATTCATCCGAACATCATCTAAGCTCCTGCACTCCAGAAACAGCAGATATCAGAAAAGATAAAGTCAATACATTGAGAAGTTGGCATACGAAAACATTTCACTAGCAAGTTACCTATGTGTCTGGCGTCCGAGTCCAAAATAAGTAGCAAGAGTAGCCATCTGCGTGAACGTTTAGTTACATAAAATCATATCATAAAACTTAAACAACCAGCTGAAAGGAGTAAGTTTAAAAGGTAGAACGCAAAGAAAGAAATACATGAAAGGAACGATGACATGTTAACATTATTATATTTATAAATTATATAATACCTTCATGTCACCGGCTCTTCTTCCAAACTTTTGAGTCAACAAAACCAGAGAGTCAACAGTCCCCTTAGGTTCAGGTGGCGGCTGATTAATCGCAGCAAAAGCATCTCTAACCCGAACACAGTCGAACCTTATGATATTATGACCCGCCCAAATCCTCCCTACACAAAATTCACCACTTACAAACATCAAAACGCAACCATAGCAACAATTTCAGCAGAGAGGCGAAGAGACAAAACAAAACATACCGTGAAGAAGGTCGTAGACCTGGTGAGCAATGTCGGCGAAAGTGGGCGAGGTGGCGACGGCGTTGGCGGTGATGCCATTGCAGCGCTCGGACAAGGGGGAGATGACGGAGAGGTCGACGGGTCGGACGAGAGTGGAATAGTTGCGGAGCTCCGTGAGCGTCCTGGGGCAAACCAAAATGGCTCCGAATTCGAGAATGGCAAAACCCTGGCCTGTTCGAGTGGGAACGCTGGTCTCCACATCGAAGAACACTATCTCCGATCGGTCTTCAACGGGAGGACCCATTCACAAAGAATTCAACCGACCGAACAGTGTTGTAATTTGAAACGATAATTCAGGATTGTTTGTTAGATTATAGTTAAAATGAGGTTATATAGTGAAGGGGTGGTGATTGGGCTGGCATAGGCCCATCGGTTGAGGTTATTACTAACCCACCCATGAGGTTGAATGGCGGTGCAGTCTTGGAATATCTTTTCCAGCACTGTAACCCAAAACACCAAGCAATGAATAGTTTTGTGCCTGTGGAATCCACCTCATGGAGAGTTAGTTACTTATTAGTTATGCTTTTCTTCTTCCAATAATTTTATGGATGTAGAATTGGGTATCAACACAACCAACCATATCACCTTGCCTTCCAACATCATTGGAATTTCTCACATAATAATGACATCCTTAAATGATCCCACAAACCTTCAGTGAATAGTGTTTCATTGTTAAGTGCAATCTTCTCCTTCATCACATCTATTGCCAATAGATCTACCAATTTTCAAGTAACTATAACACTATGGTCTCTTAGTTTCCTATACAGTTCTGCACTTTCTAAAGATTTTTAGACTGCTTCTTCCTTCCTGCACCTCCGTAATAATATCTTCCTCTTCCTGCACCTCCATAATTTTTAATATTCCAAAATTTAGACATAAGTGAAAAACATAAATATTATTAGTATTAGAACATAAATTATGAATGGTAAAACTTAGAACATGAATTATGGATCGTAAAATCATTAAGTAATATATACTTATAGATTATACAATAAATAAGATTTGAAATAAAGAATTCATAAGTTACGAATGATATAATAGGTAAATAATTTAAAAATCATAAAAATTTATGAATTATACAATCTGTAATAATAATGATGATATAATATGTAAATAATTTAAAAATCGTAGAAACTTATAGATTATTCAATCCGTAATAATAATGATATATGAAAAAATATTATGAATTATAAAAATCTTGAATGACTTAAGAATTATATAATCCGAATGACTTATGGTTTTTACAATCGATAAATGAATACGAATGAAGGATGTAATTGATTTAAAATATATTTTTAAAGGATAAAATTATATTTTAAAATTACTTTTGTCCTGTCGTGAGAACAGGTGAATTTTTTGTCATCCCAGCAAGAATTCAGCATCATTTTCAAAGACACAGCACGAGAGAAGGAAACTTGTAGCGAAGTCATAAGCATTCCTCCTCAGATTGTTTGTTTAATCAGAGTGATGGCATAGTATCACCATGGGTAGCTAGCACCGGCACTAGCACCAGCCTTCTGAAAAGAAGCTAACAGATATAATTGTAGAGCTAGAATGCACAAAGCAAAAAATCATGTTCTTCTTACACGTCCTACACTTCAATGTCCAAGAAAACATTTATCTCTGATCTATAGCCTTCCTGATTGGCTTGCTTCGTGACATCATACAGGATTTCATAGACAAAATGTGAATGCTTATGAGTCATGTCGCCCGAGACAAAATTATGGACAACTCCATTAATTTGGATCCAACTTCTGCCTGGAGGCTTTTTCACACCCATCTCAATCATTTTCTGCCTCACTGTAATGACATCCTGCCACCTTTGACCAAAAGCATATATGTTTGACAAAAGCACAAGATAGCCTGCAGCTTGATCAACGCTGAGCTCGGGTACTAACTTGTTTTCCACTTCTGATGCTAGATCTGAATTCCTGTGAATATGACAACCACCAAGAAGGGCACCCCAAAGGGCATCATTAGGCTTGAAAGGCATAGTTTCAATTAGTCCACGTGCTTCATCTAAGAATCCAGCACGGCTTAACAGATCAACCATGCATCCATAGTGTTCAATCCTGGGGTTGATTCCCCAAGTATGCTTCATGGATGCAAAAATTTGGCGTCCTTCGTCCACAAACCCTGCATGGCTACAAGCACAAAGAACTCCGATGAAGGTTATTTCATCAGGACTTGCTCCATTTACTCCCACACCGTCACTAAGCATAGTTTTAAACAGATCAAGGGCTTCCTTCCCCAGTCCCTGTTTCGCAAAAGCCATGATCATGCTAGTCCAAGACACGGTGCTTTTCCAAGGCATCTTGACAAACACTTGATAAGCTTCATGAATGATTCCGCAACTGGCATACATATGTATGAGAGCATTTCTCAAGCGCACTGAGGGTTGCTGGTTCCTGGCAACAAACCGCTGTTGAACATACCAATGGATCCATCTTCCCAACTTCAGATCCCCTAATTCAGCACACGCAGACAAAGCCGCCACCAATGCCACCTGATCCAATTCCACACCTGCCCTCCTCATCTCACCAAACAACAACAAAGCCTGTCTGCACTTCCCATTCTGAGCACACCCAGCAACCATGGTGGTCCAAGACACAACATTCCTACACGGCATCGCGTCAAAAACCCTCATAGCCCCATCAAAATCGCCACACCTGACATACCCAGCAAGTATAGAATTCCAGCTAACAACACTTCTCTCCGCCATATCATCAAACACATGGCGCGCCCGCTGAACGCCATCACGCCTCGCATAGAAATTGATCAAACTTGTGTCCACAAAGACATTGGAGCAATACCCTTTTACCAAAACCGTGGCATGAAGCTGTTCCCCTTCTTTTTCCAACCCACCTCGCGCACATGCACTCAGGAGAGACGAGTACGTGAACCCATCAGGCAGAGCCTCAGCAGACAGCATGTGGGCGTAGCATTGGATCGATTTCCAAGGCATGTGGCTGCGGGCGTAGCCTCTGATGACGTGGTTCCAAACGGTGGTTGTTGGGTTGTCCATTTTGGCGAAAAGGTGGTGGGCATGTCGGAGATGGCCAGAGGCAATATAGAAGGAGAGAAGCTTGGCGATGAGGATGTTCTTGTGAGAGAGACCATTAAGAAGTATTTGAGTGTGAATTTGAATGAGGGAATTTACACTGTTGCAGTTCTGTAATAGCAACAACAAGTGCTCTTGAACAACTCTTTTGCCGTTTGCAGAAACACTGCCTTTGATCAACATGGAACCTCAACAAATCATCAACGCCTTCTAAACCAAGTCTTTCATCTTCTTCTTCTTATTTCCCCAAGCCATCTTTTATTTTACTTTTAAGTGATGGTGTTTTCAAATGATAGAAATTTAATTTAGAAATAGAGATAAAAAGTATATTAAAAATAAGTGATTAATAATATCAAGTATATAATAGTAATAAAAGAAATTTAATTTGAGATGGTTAAGAAGTTATCAATGTGTAATATATTTCTGTCATATATGCAACTGGATGATTTATCTCAATTCCTATATTTTTCAATGATTGATTTTACCTAAAAAAATTCTAACTTGCTTTTAAGAAGTCTGATCTATAAATAGATCACATTAGTAAAAATATAAATTAATAAACATAAACTTACATCTCACCTACATCTTTAAATCTATAAATGTAAAATATAAAAAGGAAATAAAATCAAATACTTAAAGGAATAAAAAACCTACTCAATTTATATTAATTTGTTGACCATGTAGTGATTATAAAAAAGATGATAAGCTGTTGTACAAAATTAAAGCGAAATAAATAAAAAAAACTCACCCACCAATCAACTACTTACATGATGTTGACAAGACCATGCCTAACATATGTTTCTATGACCATTTATCACTTTGTTTGATTAACTATTAAAAAGTCAACAAAATTTACAAATGTCACCATCTTCATAGAATCATCTCATTAATTACAAACATTGGTTACAACATTGGTTACAGAAGTTTACTTAATCACTAAAAACACGAAGATATGATGTGAGGAGGAATGTTTTCTCACGGACAAGAAAAATATTTTCTTAAAAGGGAATTATTATTATTTCTATAAATGCTAAAACTAAATTAGGGTGTGCTTAGAACTGTTGTAAAACTAGATTATTTAAAAAATTGATTATATGTATAAGTGATTATTGTTGTGATCATAATTATTTTTGTTTAAACTAGTTTGTTAGAAAGAATCAAAGATATAGTTAATATTGTTTCCATATGAAATCAATTTTTATATAAGAAAGTATATGTGAAGTTAGAAAAGGGAAAAAGTTGCTGAAAAGTAATTATAAGTTATAATGAAAGAAAAAAAAACTTATTTTTTATTTTTTTAAATTAACTATTATCCTAAGTACTCAACTTAGAGCATGTTTGGGAATTGGGATAGCTGAAATCTTAGAGAGAAAGACAAGATAGGTTGTATTTTCGACTGAAATTTATAGAATGTTCCCTTTCTAAAAAAGGTAGTGCTTATTTTTTTGCATTTAAGAGCTTGTAATTTATGATTATTTCTTAATAGATTTGCATAAATTAAGATATTTTTTATACAACAAAATTAATTACGGTGAATGAATTTTCAATAAACTTATCCAAATAAAAAATGTTTTGGATTATACTTAATTATTAAAATAATATATATTTTACAACTATCCATCCACCTATTGATTGTTTTAATCCTAAAAACAATTTAAATGTTACGACTATTCCACACATCCCTTAATTTTACAAATTACATTTATTTTAAGATTTAGTATTCCAAATATTCTCATAATTTATCGATCTATATATCTGGTGTCCTTTTATAAAAAATACACTGTGGCTTCATGCAAATCTTCACAATGTTATTTCAAAAAGTAAAACAGACTCTATATTTGAAATTATAAGAAAATATGATACTTATCATGCAAATTGATAGAAGAGTTTGGAATTATTCCTTATAAAATATTTATTTATCTCCGATTAATTGTCATTTTAAGATATATTAATTATTTTTTAAATAGAGTTTTCATACTTATTATTATTTGAACCCAAAAGGTCTCATGACATTAATTAGTCCTCCTTTTATAGTGTAGCTAACTGCAAATGTTACAACAGATTATTTGACCACATTGAGAATGTGATTATAACTATCTACCCGTGTAACATCAACATTAACATTTAGGTAAACCAATTTTTGCATCTATATGAAATTAAATTCTTTTATATTAAAACACTTTTCCACCCCTTCTTTTCTTTAATTTAACCTTACAACTCTTGCTCTTATTATTTTAATAATATTAAATTATTTTTTATTATATCCTTTATTATTAAAATAAGAGTTGGATACAAGTTTTAGGACTTCAAAATATATTTTTGTAAGATAATATTTTTACGGTGGAGAAAATGAAAATTTAAATTCTTAACCTTTTACATTTATAAATATTAAAATATGAATTTTTTATTTATTTTAATCTATCACTTTAAAAAATGATGTGAATGCGAGTTTGATTATTTCATCTTTAAAAATTTTAAAAGTAAACATACATCCTAGTCTTTATTCTATATCTAACATATGAAAATATTTTATTGTTTTATCATTGTCTCGATGCAGTACATTTGGATCCACTATTTTATTATTTTAAATAATAATTATCTTATAAAAAATAAAAACATAATAAAAAGATATAATATTATCAAGTATTTAATGTTAAAAATATACACATATTATTTTTCTTTAATGTCAATCAAATATTAAAAAAAATATAATAATATAAATATGTAATAAGTGTATTAAATAACAATTGGATAAAAGTAAAATAATTATAAAAAAAATAAAAATTATGAAATGTGTGATTTAAATTAAATTATGAAATTACGGATTAAAAAAAGTTAACTTTTAAAGTTATGTACTAAATTACAAATATTTTAATAATTTAAATATAAATTATTATTGTCATAGCATGAATATATATCCTATCTTTATACATAATTTAAATAATTAAATATTATCTATACTCATACTAATACCTAATTAATGCCCAATTAGTACAATATTTTCATCAAAAAATCAAAACGAGCTTAGATAATACTACGAATAGTTTAGATAATACTACAAATAGTTTATTTTTCGTCCCTGATTATTTTCTATGTTTTGTTCTAAATTGGATTTTAATTTTGTTAAAGAAATTATTAATAATTAGAAATAGTATTATGAAAAATATGTTTAGTATGAATATTTTTTATAAGATAATTCTTAATTTAAAACTATTATTTATTATGAATGCTAAGTTGGATCGGATTTATTAATGGATGAAATGTTTATTTAGAAGAATAAAGAAAGTGAATTTTATCTTCAAGGGGCAAAATAGTTAATGAGTGATAATAAATGGAGTTGAAGAAAAAAAAAATAAACCTAAGATTTCATAAACATTATATCAACTACCTTGATTAGAGTTATACTGCTGTAAAACTCTGGATACTGTATACAGGATAATTTTTGTTAACAATATAAATTCAACTATCACTATTTTTATTTATGATTGACTTTTAAAAGATTATTAATTATTTTTATTTTTTAATCATAATATTAAATCTATGACGTTAGTTGGGGTCACCAAACTCAATTATTTTGAGATAAATATATCACTTACCTCTCATATTCATTAATTATCAACAATACACAAAATAATAGAATAAATATGTATTTTCTCTTTATATAAGATACTTCTAACATAATCATATAGTGTAATAAAATAATGAATTTAATTAAATTTTAAGAATATTACCAATATACTAAATTAACCTTTATCATTAACTATTTTAATTTTTTTTAGCATTTATTAATACAAAACACAACAAAATTCATAATATTGAATGGGAATAGGTAAGAAAAATAAAATTGAAATTACAAAAATCATTAACATTTTTTAAAATACGCATTATAATAAAATTCAAGTGAAGCTGCATATATTCAATAAAAGTTGCTTACAATAGTTACTTATAAATAAAAAATATATTATTTTACTGCACACACACACACACATATATATATATATATATATATATATATATATATATATATATATATATATATATATTTATAACTTAAATATAAAGAGAAAATATTTCCAATAAAATAATTATTGTTTATAAGAGTTACCTAAAATAAAACCTTTATTTTGATGTGAATCTCGCGTACATTAATAGTTTAAAATTAAAGAAAATTATTTATACGCATTAACTTTCTTCAATTCATAACTTTTTTTAATATACAAGTAAGTATTTTTAATTTTATTTAAAATTTATATTATTTTTTTATTTATAAATAATTAAAATAAAAAGATGTTAATTGTAACAATTTTTTAACAAAAGTCAAACAAAACAAAACGGAAAGGGAAATAATTATAAACGGAGTTAGTTGCGCAAATACTCCTGCGGCTACAAATTCTGGCGATTGGTGCAGAGAATGATACAGTATACACTCTATTGGTCACTTTTTAATATTGTTTAAGATTGTTTCGGAAATAATAAGAAACATAATAAATTTTGTTAATTTAAAAGAAATATTTATACATTTTTTTTATTTTAATGGTTTTTTACTTTTACATCATAATATATATTAATTAATTAAATATTAAATGAAAATAGGAGTAAGGGCATTGGATCTGATATGCGGAAGTTCATGATTGGTTAGGGTTGGGTGATGTAGAAGCCGTAGATCCCAGAAGCAAAGCATTATGTGATAAGGGAAGATGAGGGGATTATCATTAATTATAGCATTAATTACCAAATAAATACAATCTTTGGTTGGCACCAACCACACTTTCTCTCTCCCATGCAAAACTCATGACCTTCTACCTTCTCCATCATTCTATAATATACTATAATAATAATACCAATCATATAACAAAGTATCAGCACTATTATTATTTCTTTTCTTAGTAATACTATTTTTCTTTGACCTTACCAAGCCCTATCATACCCTCCAATTCCATCATCTTCAGCACTTTCTTTCAATTGACCTTACCTCACTTTTCAATTCATTTTTTGTTTCCCATCCTTTCAAATTCCATAATCATTATCATCATCATCATTATCATCACATCATCTTATCACCAATACACAACAAGAAGAAGCAGCCATGGCCTTGCAGTTTGCAACCCTCTGACATATAATCAGATTCCCAGTTTGGGTTGGGTTGGGCACTATGGAAACTGAAATAATCCAGGGACCTTGGGGATTTCGCTCTCTCTCCAAATTCATAGTGTGCACCATTTCTGGGGCCCTCACCGTGTGTTTTGCCATTGGTAATTTATGCCTTTTTCATTTTGTTTCCTTCAGGGATGTATCATTGCTTTGTTTTGATTAGTGGGCGTCAATAAAATGATTTTCGTGCTCTAAAGTTGGAGTCTTTTTTACATTTGCTTTTGACTATTAAGGTGTAATTCTCGAGGCTTCTTGTTAAGTAGAAATAGAAATAGAAGATTAAATTGTACCATGCACAAATCAAATTTATGTTGCATTTTTTATGTGGCAAAACTTGGATGGTGATACTTGGGTGTTATTAGTGATGCTTTCCTATTGCAATTGGGGTTTTATTCAATAATCAATATGATATCTGCTTACATCAAAGGTCAACATAGTTTTTGTTAGGTGAAACTCTAATCAGGTTAAAAAAAATACTGAAAGCACGTAAGTATGTGTATTTAAGTTTTTTTCCCTTCTTATGATCTGAATTGGTGGTAATGAAATTTATGGTTGGTGAAGGTGGTATTGTTTATAAGGGTAGAAACTATTCTGAGTGGAGAATGTTTTCCTCGCCAGTAATCACTATTTTAGTGTTGCTAGCTGTGAGGTCTGATTATATTGGTTTCATGTTGTGTTTTATGGTTGCAGCTGGTGCCATGACAGGAGCTATAGCTGGAGCTTTAGCAGCTAAGGCTACAAGGAGTGGTCTTCTCCGGGGAGTTTCATTGGGTGCCATTGCCGGGTCTATACTCTCAGTGGAGGTGTTGGAAGCTTCCCGTGCATACTGGTGTATGGAGCAAACTGGCTCACGGGGAGCATCATCTATGGTTGGTAGTCATTTTATTGTTGATTTTCCTTGGTCTCCGAGTAAAATGATTTGTAACTTTCAAAATTATGAGTCACAAAATGGTTACCCTTCTTTAAGTTTTATGCCTTGCACTTACTTGTGGTAGCCTGTTCATTAAGTAGCATTTTAAGAGCAATTTAGCCCTTATGCGTGGCAGTCTTAATTCGTAGTTTTAAACCAATGTTTTAACATTTAAATCCAGGCAGATTTCATAGAGGAACTTGTTCGGGGGAGGCTTGTTGAGGAATCCCTTACACCTGCCATTTTAACTGCCTACAATTTGCAGGTAATTGTCCTTTACCTTTCGCACCACATTTACCTTTTGAAAGCAATAGTTGTATATGTCCGTGGATTGATATAATATTCTTGGTGCGTTACCCAATGTTTGAATTGGCAATACAGAGAGCTGTTGGGTATGGCCAATTTGAGATAACCTTAATCTTGTAAGGCTTGTGAGTAATGGCACTTGTGTTTAGATATTTTTCCTTTGCCATATGGAAGCAGGAAAAATGACAGTTTTTTTTTTCTCCTCTTGGCTAGTATTATGAGCATTAGAGATGAACCTTTTTTTCATTCAATCCAAATATAATTGATTTCTTTCAGTTTGATCCGCTTCTGCCAAATTCATGTAACCTATTTAACAATTGAAATCTGACTATTGAAGTTAAAAAAGAAGGACAATCAAACTATTCACTTTGTAAAAGAAGCCTTCTAAACATTTAGAATGCAAATCAGAGTACAGTGATCTGCAGATATATTTGATAATTTACTAAACATATGTAGGACGTAGTAAGGCAAAAACAAAGATTTGACTGCTGAGATTTTGTTTTCGTAAAGGAAATCATCCATAAAAGTTACATTAATCAAATCAGGATATGGTACCATGGTTAATCCAAAATCCTTTGAAGGATTTTCTATTTTATTTATCTGAAAATTAAGCCAAGTTGGATGGGGGAAAATTCTAGGTAGGACAAGGAATTCCTCAATCAACAATTGTCTCTGGATTGTGTAATATCTAGTATCTTCATCCCAAATTTGCAATCAAAAGCTATAACTCGAGACCTTGTTGGATTTTCTGTCCATAGTTGGACGTCAAGAACTTCCCGCTCAATACAGAGTGCAAATTCTATAATGCCCAGTAATCAAAATCTGTAGACACATGAACAAGATTTGGATCTTGAATTCAAAGATTCTGATAGCTATGAACAGAGGCCGTTTTAATGCAGTGCTGTTTAAGGTTGCACTTGGGCACTTGAGGAGTGTCGGTGCACTGTGAACTTTGCCTACTATTTATGACGCCCCGTTGATGTAAAATTACGGTACTGAGGAGAGAATTTGAGAGAAAGAAATGAAATTATGGTATTGTAAAAGTTGTTTGCATGATAATTATATGCGCTTTATATAGTAGTAGAGAGATTATTTGCCACGCCAATTAATTATAGGTTCATCTATAAGACTATAACTAAATGATCCGTAACCAACCGAAATATAGTAATATCATTGTCATTGGAGCTGTATATGCACATGATTTTATTTAATTTTTAATGTTTTTTAACTACGCAACTTGAAATTTTATGCCTGCTTTCAACTGCTTTTGTATATTAACGATCGTAAATCTCTCCAAATGATTTTGTTACGCTCTTGCTGATTTTTGTAACCCATATGTAGACCACTTTGATTTTCTTATACACAAGCATAGTTATCAAAGCTTATTTACATATAACTAGTATGAACATGTGTAAATCTTCGCTGAGTTGATTGTTTAGTACTTTATCGTTAAGAAGTCCATTATAAATTCTGTACTTGGACTATCTTATCTCGCAGTCTGTTGGATAGTGACCAGTTTTTGACGTATGACCATTCGTTTTAGTTTGAGCAGGTTGGCATTGCTAATGCAGGCTATGATGAGATTCATGATGTTAATGGCTTAGTGGCACCCAGAGGATTGTCAGGAGATTCACTGAAAAGATTACCGCACCACATGATCTCAAAGGATACGAAGGCAGAAAATACTTGTTGTACAATATGTTTGCAGGTGATTATTATTTTTTAAGATATGTGAATGTCCTAATTGTGTGAAAACAATTTAAAAGAACAAAGAATATTGATAAGGAGGCTCTGAAAATACTAACAAATAAACCACCAGTAGGTAGGTATTAAATTGATTCCACATTTGATTTTTTTTTATGAAAATGTTAATGTAATGGTGTCAATAACTAGAAAGGAAATTTACAGGATATTGAAGTAGGCGAAATTGCAAGAAGCTTACCTCGCTGTCACCATACATTTCACTTGATATGTGTGGACAAATGGCTTGTAAAGAATGATTCCTGTCCTGTCTGCAGACAGAATGTGTAACTCGTTCCTTGGGCATTCTGAGATTATCTCGATGGGAAAATGTATAAGTTGTATTATTTGTTTTTATAAATTGCATTAAGTTTTGTACAGTTGACTTTGCCTTTTTTGTAGTATTCTCTGATGTAATTATTAATAAGACTATTTGGTATGAAAGCCAATGCCCAATAGCAAATGTTTTGGGAGAAAAAAAATGAGAAAATGTAAGCTTTGGTATGTGAATGAATGATTCTCTTCTTTCTTTCGTAAACACGTTACATTTTTCTAATCACATTAATTCATTGTACAATGAGATTGATTTTGCTGGCGTATGAATTTGTCGTGCCACTTTCTTGATATTGTTCTTTAAGTGGCTTTTTTCAAAGTCACCATCAGGCCAGCTAGGCCACCATTTTCTTAAAGCAACATGGCTATCGGTCAAGAATTGTAGGCACCTATCTCTGTACATTGTCTCCAACAATTAGGTTCGTAGATATTTTAGCACGGGACCCCAGTTTTATGGTTGCCAGAAAGACTATTAAGTAGTATATGTAATAGCCATTGATATAAACATACGATTAACCTTGGATGTAGGCCAATGGATAGTCAATTGTTAGCTTAAGAATTTGGCAGCATAGCGGTAAGATCAAATGTATGAAAATTTGTATACACGCTCTCTAATTAGAATCTAAAGTTATTTTATCATTATACCTTTTTCAAGGGGTCCTTTCTATCTATGCGTGTATGGACACATTTTGTATCCTGACTAGGATAATAGAAAGAGCAACTGACAAAAGAAACATTTATTTAGCTGGTTTTCTCAATACTTGTATTCAAAGAAAGCAAAACTGCTTTACAATATGGGGAATAGAACTGACAGGTTACAAGCTTATATAGACTACAGTGTATAGGGCTTTAACTTGAATTAAACTTGTCCCTATAAGAGTATACACAAAGTACGCATCACAGCAGCAGCCTTGACTGATTTCCTATAGTTAATTCCAGAGAAAATCAATTGCCAGTGGTGACAGCAAGCCAGGCAACATAATAGTGCCCTATAGGCCGCCAACTCATGAACAATGTCTGCCAGGTTCAAACAGAGCAAAACCAGGAGTGAGAATGACAGTTAAAATGAGATCATTTTGTGTTTCAGCTGAGCGTTTGAAAGCAGTATTACATAATTATCAGTCAGATACATGTGATAATTGAGTCAGAAGTATAACATTATTTTACAATATTTTTCACGTGGAAACTGGCTCATAGTCGTAAGCAATGTCTGCCATTATTTTACTTTGATTATTTCTCATATTGGCAGTCAATTTAGTTTGTATTCAACCATCCAATCAGAAAATTAATGTGAAACTTTAATGGAGAGACCTCTTTGTTGCGAAAATGCAGCTTACATTGGAGCGTAGAATATTGTACACATTCACACAGCAACTGCTTCAGGTCTTTTGCTGGTTTTGATTCCTCTTATAGCTACAAGGGAGTTGAAGCCGGGAGAATAATTAAAATCACAATGAATTTACACTCGTTGCAGGATATGTCAACTCACATAAAAAATATTTTGGGTACCTTCAGCATAATCTTTAGCTCCAAATACAGCAGAACCAGCAACCAGTGCATTGGCTCCAGCCTCAATCACCTGCCAAACAAGATTATACTAAAAATTGGATCTTACAACTCAAATGTATCAATCTTATTACTATGCCTTGTTGAAAGCATTCTAATCCAATGAACAAACACGAATGAACTTCCTCATCATTATTTATTTTCAATTCTTTATTCCGTCCAAAAATAGAGCACTTAGCCAAAATACAGAGGTATATATAAAGCTGAAGTGCATTCACCAAAAGAAGTATGCATATAAACTTGAACTGCGTGAACAGATTGATTAGATACACATGTCACATCAACTGTCTCCCATTATTTTATGATGAGTTAGTTCATTGAGCAAAATCAGTATTATGTTCACCACGTAGAAGAAGACTTGTGACCAGATCATTCTAAATTATAAACGGGTGGAAGACAAAATGATTATGTATACGATACCTTGTAAGCGTTTGCTGGTCCAACTCCACCATCTACTTCTATCCATGGATTTACTCCCTGAACAGAAAGAGAGAGAACACAGATAGGGATTATGTATGACATAACAGTAGGGGGAAAACAAAAAATAGTACACAGAAATACAAATACAACACCATACCTTCTCAGCACACAATCTTCTCAAATCGGAAATTTTCTTTACTTGACTCTCAATAAAACTCTGGCCCCCAAAGCCAGGGTTTACAGACATGATTAAGACCAAATCAACCACTGCCAACACCATAACAAGATTAAGAGCTTTTCATTTTTAACTACTAAAACATTTTGTATGCATGTAATTTAATAGATCTCAATATGTTGTGAATAAAGATCAAGAAAAATAACTGTACTCCTCTAATTTGTTAATTTATTTGAACTATAGCTTTAAAACAAGAAGCTAATTACAAAAATGTGCAGAACATGAAATAGAACTATACTATTACTAGCAGAGTGAAAGTTTAAACTACTTAATGATTGAGCAAAAAAACTTAGTTCTTGATCTTTCAAATTGGTTGACTTTCATGGAATATTCAGTGGACCCAAAATGAAATAAAGAAAAGAAAAGAAAACAAAGACTTGCTCTAAATAACAACAGAAAAGTCAAGTGTGATTCACCCAAAAACTAGAATAATATGTGTGAATTGAGATTTGAGAGTAAACTGCAAAACCTTAAGCATAGGACTAATATGTCTAACACTGCTATTAAAGCTGCTGACTAAATCTTTGTCTTCTGTTTATAAATTAAAACTTTCTGTTACAAGTATTGTCAAAACACAGAAACAGTTTCACAAAGCTCAGATTGCACCCTTCTAAAAAAATAATGCAGTTAAGAAACAGAACTCCCAGTTAACTAACAGCTTTCCTAACCTTCTATTCTAAACTCAATGCAGATTAGGCTGGTATTGGTCCATGGTTAAATCTTAGAAAGCCACATCAAGAATACTGGGAACCCAAGTCACATATATTAAATAGGACGACTAATACTATCATTGTATGATAAAAAAAAGAAACAGTAAAAATGGCTCACCATCAAGGATATATTCTATTGCGCTTAAGGGAGTTGCAGGGTTTAAGACAACTCCAGCTTTAGCTCCCAGACTTTTTACCTAAATCAGGAGAATGAAGTCAGGAATATTAAGCAGAAAAATTAAAGCAAGAATGGAAAAATTCCCATGTTTCCAAGGATTAATTTCAACTGTCCAGTTCCCTAGACAGCTTTTAACACAATTGCATATAACAATTTGTGGTTCTGAAAGAAAGAAACCAACCCTGAAACGGATATACTCAAAAGTAAGGCCTTATATTTCACACCATGGTGCAAACATAGATTCAGACAAAGGAAAACATCTGAGATGGTATAAGGCTTCCAAACTCTATTTATTTATTTAGGCACTTGATTTGAAGAGGCAAACCATTCCACATTAGGAATAAGAAGGACGCAACTTCATATAGCACTGGGCAATTAGATAGAGACCAATGCCTTCTACTGCATTTTACCATAACCTAAATAACAAGTGAATATGAACCCAAACCAACAAGAAAAAGGATAAAAGAGACATGAGAATCCAAGCAAACCAACCAATTAGTATCACAGGTCTCAAGAATGCTAAATTCATTCTAAGGTCAACCTGGTTTAAGAATTTCCTTGATATAACATTTGGCTTTCTGCTCTTCAAATGGTTATAAACACTCCCATGCTCAAATGCTTCATGAAAAAGTACACCAATTTCAATATAACAATTTGGACAGACAAATTGATGTCTTAAATAGCACGAGAAATTGCTATGGTCATTTCTTTATCCCGCCTTCGTACTGCCTTGTTAATGCCCTATCCACATCGTGAAGTATAGTCTACAGATATCCTTAATAATATAAGTAACCAAGACATTCCTTTACTGCTACTTAAATCTCATACATTTTCCTAGCATCATGTGACTAGTACTGTGTCCTCGACAACAAAAATCTGAAACTGCATATGTTCAGCTCCTTTAATAATTTTTTATTTTATTTACAATTGATCAAAGTTGGTTCCCTTATCAAGTTTCAGTTGGAACAACGTTGTTCAAGAATTTGACAGTTCAGGTGGAAATCTTACTTGATTAACTGTACGGTGCAAATGGATGGTGGAAGATTGCTCACAATGAACACTGACAATATCAGCACCTGCCTTGATAAAATCTGGCACCCTTTGTTCAGGCTCCACAATCATCTAAAGTATTTCAAAAGAAGTAAGAAAAGTACTTAGATTCAGTATCAGCTTAAATTTGTATGCATATATAGACGATTAGATGAATACCAGGTGCACATCCAAAGGAAGATCTGTCACAGGGCGCAATGCATCAACCACAAGAGGTCCAATTGTAATATTTGGAACAAAGCGACCATCCATTACATCAACATGAATCCAATCACAACCAGCCAACTCCACTGCTTTCACCTAGACAAGATAACACACGAACTCCAACATTCATGATTAGTTCCTAGAAAACAAAAGGACGGGTTCACTGGCAATTAGAAAACTTGATAAAATGATTATGAAATATAGTACATTGTAAACACTTTGGACCAAAGACCTTTCTATGTTTGAGTAGTGGCAAAACAAAACATTGGAAACTGAAATACCGATAACAGAATGTAAAGTATGTTACAAAACCTGCTCTCCCAATTTTGAAAAGTTAGCAGAAAGAATGGATGGAGAAACAATGATATCGCTTTTTGAAAACTTGTCAACACGAGATGAAGCCTTCACAATGGTTGAAATTTTCCTCCTGGATTCACAAAGTAGAAAGTTAAAAAGGGACATTAAACATCCCAAAACCCAAACCATATCTAACAAAGTATAGATGCACAGCAATCTGCATAAATATGTACCGATCACAGGAAAGTTGTTTTAGAATTCCACATGAACACAAGGTCACAAATAAATACATGGAAATGCTGGCTCACAAATGAAGCTCAGAAGCTACCAATTTTTAGCCTAGGAAGAGATTCCCAAACCTCACGAAGAAATTATCAAATCTGGCAAAAAGGGGTAGAAATAAACAGAACCATCCAGGTTCAAAAACAGCATAACAAGTTGTCACAATCCTCCCAGATGAAAAATAACATGAATTCAAACCAGAAGACAATGCATAATGATGTCATGAAGTAAATCATTTAACTTTTAAATTATCCGACTACAATCTACCCAAAGGTCGTTCTTTTCTTTAAATTTGAACAAACGGTATTGCCCCATTATGTCCACAAACACCCAGAATCACAAAAAGGGGCCCCAGAGAGTGGATTTGATATGATTGTCAATTCAGAACACAGGAGTGAAATTCACGAGAAATTCATCCTCTGGGTGTTTCCTTTAGGAGTATGAAGCCCAGTGGACGTAAGAATAGGAATACCTGGAGAAAGTTTGGGAACGAGGATGAAAAAGAGAGGCTTTGTGAAGGTAGAGACCGTTGATTTGGGATTGGAAGGTTGATGAACACAAGGAAGAAGTTGCAGCCATCTCCTTCTTCAACTAAATTCAAGTTTGCCTTCCCAATCCTATGGCTTCACAAAAGAGTGCGTGTGTTGTGGTCTGAAATGAGAACGATTTTCTAATATCGAAAATCAGGTGAATGACACGTGCCATTGGGTTTGGTGGAGATGTGCTTATCTGCAATGGTTGGCGCTCTGCTTCTCTCGCCGTCCCTTTCACCTAACCTTACCACAAACAACTTTTACCTTCAAATCATTGAAGAAATCTTCCATTAACAGTGTGTAATCTAAACATTTCACTGTTCCTTTATTACAAATGTAAACTAACCAAGTTGGAAGCAGTTGATTTTCATTTCCAATGGCTGCAATGTGTTTTGTGTATATTTATCTTGATGGTTTAACATAAAAAAATATGTAATTAATGGCAGTAAATCCATTTATAGAAATATTTTACTTTTACAGATAATTTTTTATACTTCGTTTCTTTTTATCTGTCACTTCTTAATAAAAAATGTTTTTTTTCATCTTTTAAATTTTAAGATAATAATTTTTTTAATTATATTCTTCATATAATTAATATAGAAAAGAAAAATTAATTATGATAACAGAGAAATATTATAATGATATGAATATATAATTTTCTTAAATTAAAAAAAACTGAATTATTATAACTTAGAATTACATTAAAAACATACAACATTAAATATTGTCCTTCATTAAAGAAAAATAACTTAAACTAATATTAAAATATTATATGGTATATCTAATTTATTACCTTGGTCAATACATAAATTTAAGAAAATAAAAAATAAAGTTTAAGACATTTGCTTGTAACTTTATGAAAATGAAACTACTAACATAATATTTCCTATCTAAGCTAGAATAACAATGCAATTCACTGGGGTAATTAATGTTGATTCAACTCCAAATAAATCTCCAAAATCATTTACACGAGTGTGATACTCTTGTAGTCGGGACATAATATAAGAAGGATATTTTACTTTTTTTATGTATACAAATTTAAAATATTTTATAATAAAATTTTGTTTCCATAAAAGAAGTTAAAAATTGAAAATTTATAATTTTAAGAAAATCATTGGATTAAAACTAAATAATTTTAAATTTTATAAAAAAAAAGAAAGAATTTTAAATTTTGACAGCAAGGGTGAACTCTCGACAAATGTGTAGTTTTGGGATATATTTATTGTACTTCGATTTCATAAAATAATTTATAGTCATTTATCGACATGGTGGTAAGATTTTCAACAAGGTCGCAGGAAATTGCAATCTCAACCTAACAAAAACAAGAAACAAAAAAGATCATTCTCTTATATATCTACAAATGAGTATTTTGGAACACATAATTTAACCAATACAATTATCTCCATCGTAGTATTATAATAGGATTGGATATTTCTGAAACCCTTACCTTTTTCATAAGAATACATACATATGTTTCCTAACTTACTCCAAAGATAAATGTGTAATAATTCATTATGGTTGATAAAACAAAATGACAACTAAAACAAAAAGACGAAAAAAATGAAGAATAGACAGAGGGAATAAAAAACATGAAAACAATAAAGAAAATAGAGAAAAACTACTCAAGCATACCTTGAAAGACAAAGAAGATCGAGTGGTTGCACGAAACTTAAATGTAGAGAAAGAAGATAGAGCATGCAAAGATGATAGGTTGTAACAAAGGGGGATGAGATGTTTTATGGTACAATGGTAACAACCAATTTTCAAAATCTATGAATCTTTGAGTGACATGTGACAGATACGAGAAGAGTAACAATGGATCCAATGCATGCGACAAAAGAACAAAACATAAATTTAAAGTAGTAGTACACTAATTATGTTTCTTCATTCAAAAGAAACATCTAAAATAAACTAGTAAACTATGATTAGTTAACAAACTTAAGACTTATTGTAGTAATAATGTAATATCTCATATTCAAGATTAGAAAAGATTGTGTGTTAATAGATATTTTGCTAATAAGTATACTAATAATCTTAATATTTATACTCAAAATTATATAACTATATTATAGACATGTTAGTATTTATACTCAAGATTAAATAACTATGTTAGTAAACATTTTATGATCACACCAAAAGTTATATACTAAAATCATAATAAAGATTGAAAAATAAGATTATGCATAGATAACAATCATAAACAATTTTATAAAGAAATTCTTCATAATTAAACATTTTTCTATTGAATTTTAGATTCTAATTAAAGACTGAATTTAAATTTTTTAATGTTATTATTTTATATATGATGAAATTAATATAATAAATAAATAAATTAAAAGATAAAAAAACTAGAGATTGTTGATATTAACACAACCAAATAACCTAAAAAAGTCAACTATAAAGAAGAGATTCTGAAAAGAAAAATGAATGTTGTATCATGAGAAGTCCTTATAAACAATATGTAGAATAAACAGGACTATCTATATGACATTAAAGTTCCTTTTATGAGGCCTGGTTAATTATTATTCAATTATTTGTGGGAATAAAATTTTTATTCAATTCGTTGCACGAATTATTTATTTAATTCTTGCAAACCGACTATTTTTTAATACGTAAAGATTGTTTTTACTAATTAGTTAAATAAGAGGTATTTTTGTGTGGCTGCTTTGAGAAGCCACAATTAGTTGTAGGTTTCGAGAAGTCAAATTCAACGTTCTTAAGTTGCCCTGCATGGAGTTTTCATTATTTTGATTCTTTTATGTAATTACCATATTCAATTTTTTTACCCATTCAATCTCCTAATACAAGGTTAAATACAAAAACTATATAAATCAACGTTATAAACATAGATCCTTAATAATAATAAAGTCATTAAAACCTGAAGCTGAACCAAAATAGCTTCTTAATTTCCTCCTGTATTCTCGTCTTCATCAACACTCACAACCTCCGTCACCAAGTCACCTAGAGATTTTATTATACCAACCAAAAACATGAATAATTTATTCATTCACTACTCCACAAGCACAAATCACTGTTGTTATCTTCTTGCCGCCGCTAGCTCGCATTGATAATAACAGAAAACAGGTTTCACAGAATTTACTAATTTCAAGGAACTCAAGAGTGTGTCCATTTTGCAAAAACATGAGATACTTGAGAGTTCCTAGAGGAGAAACCAAAAGACAGGACAAAGCTCAAAGTGAAATAATCCAAAAATAAAAGAGAAACCGACAGCAAAATGTTAAATTATATTTTTTTCTAGTTTTTAAATAAATTTATTTTTACTGTTTTTAATTTAAAAAATATTTTAATATTTAAATCTTAAAGAAAACATTCCCAGTCTCGAAAATGAGCTGACAAATAGAAGAAATTAAAAGTAAAACTCGACGCTACCAACATTTGATATCGTGTATTGTCTATTTTCTATTTTCAATTTTCAAAAGTCATATGACCACCCTTTTTGTTAACAGCATTGTTCTAGAAGCTCAAAATATATACTTTGCTGAAACTTAAAAATTAGAATAACATTTTCTAATCCTAATACCCAAAGTCAAATTTATCCTAAATTGTATATTTTTTTTTTATTTGCATTGAAGATGTAGGTGTCCAAAAACGTACAACCGAAAAATTAAAAATGTGACATCATATTTATGTTTTTTTATTTTAATTTTAAAATGACAATCCGTGGAGGTGGCCATAAATGCAGTTTAGCAGTAGGGTGAGTAACGGGAACGGGTGTCACCGACAGCCCATTTAGATTATTTCTTCCAATTTTGAGAAACAGTAAGATTATTATCCTAATTTTGAGACCAGTACAACGTTATTAAACTAATGTAACCAAACAAATTAATGTCGATCGCATCATGGTCTGCTGCTTCTAAATCAAACCACTCTCTCTGCTCCAACACTCACTGCATTCATTCACTGTAGTGATGAAGAAGTTCTCTCTCTCACACACCGATTTGGACACTAAATGTGCCTTCACTCTCTCTCTCATGCGTTTGATGGCTTTCTTCGTCGCTTCTTTCGTCCTCTGCTCTGTTGTTTTCTCACTCTCCGTTGTTCTTCGAGACCCTCCCTCAGATGCTGCCCTTCGCGAACCCTCGTCACTCACCCCTCTCTTTCAAATCACTCAAGGTACCCTTTTCATTTCTTTGCTAAAGGGTTAACTACTTTCACCTTTTTATCCCACCCCATTGCTCAAGTTGTAACATTTCATTTCTTCTTCCTCTCATCACTTGTAGATTTGGACAATGATACCTCTGATTCTGTTGAGTTGCTTCAAGATAAACTGCTCGGTGGCCTTCTGGTTGATGGATTTGATGAAAATTCTTGTCTCAGCAGGTACCAATCTGCCATGTATCATCTCAAAGGGCTGTCAGGAAAGCCTTCTTCTTACCTCATTTCTAGGTTAAGAAAATATGAAGCTCAGCACAAACAGTGTGGACCTTACACTAAATTCTATAACAAAACAGTGGAACAACTTAGGTCTGGTAAATTTACAGAGTCCTCACCTTGTAAATATGTTGTATGGATTTCGTTTAGTGGGTTAGGGAATAGGATATTGACCCTAGCTTCTGCATTTCTCTATGCTCTTCTCACAAACCGTGTTCTGCTGGTTGACCCTGGAGTGGATATGGTTGATCTTTTTTGTGAGCCATTTCCAGATGCTTCCTGGTTTCTCCCTGCTGATTTTCCTCTTACTGCTCAGTTTAATAATTTCAGTCAGAAATCTGATCAATGTCATGGGAAAATGCTGAAAAATAAATCGGTTGTAAATTCCAATGTTCCTTCTTTTGTCTACCTTCACATAGTCCATGATTATGATGATCATGATAAGCTTTTCTTTTGTGATGAAGAGCAGCATTTTCTCCAGGAAGTGCCTTGGTTAGTGATGAAAACAGATAATTACTTCGTCCCATCTCTATTCTTGATGCCATCATTTGAGCAGGAACTGAATGATATCTTCCCAAATAAGGATACAGTTTTCCATTTCTTGGGTAGGTATCTGTTCCACCCCACTAACAGTGTGTGGGGACTTGTTACCAGGTACTATCAAGCTTATTTAGCTAAAGTTGATGAAAGAGTAGGGATACAAATCAGAGTGTTTGACACAGAACCTGGTCCATTTGAACATGTATTGGATCAGATCTTAGCTTGTACTTTGAAGCAGAAACTTTTACCTGATGTTAACCATCAGCAGGATGCAATCAATTCATCAGGAATTCCCAAGTCAAAAGCGGTATTAATGACATCCTTAAGCGCTGGTTATTTTGAAAAGGTAAGAGACATGTATTGGGAATATCCTACAGTGACAGGAGAAGTGGTTGGTGTTTACCAGCCGAGCCATGAAGGATATCAGCAAACACAGAAGCAGATACACAACCAAAAAGCTTGGGCAGAAATGTACCTCTTAAGCTTAACTGATGTGTTGGTTACAAGCTCTTGGTCTACTTTTGGTTATGTGGCTCAGGGGCTTGGAGGTTTAAAACCATGGATTCTGTACAAACCTGAGAATAGAACAGCCCCAGATCCTCCCTGTCGGCGTGCCATGTCAATGGAGCCATGTTTCCATGCTCCTCCTTTCTATGACTGCAAGGCCAAGAGAGGAACTGACACAGGTGACCTTGTTCCATATGTGAGGCACTGTGAGGATATGAGCTGGGGCCTTAAGCTTGTAGACAGTGATACTTATCGCTAGTTATGGCCATGTACAATGTATGCTATTATGAAAATCCAGCCATGATGTGTTCCAAATTTTGTTGTAAAATAGAATGAATTATTTGTTTTAGATGTGTATCTAGTGTTCACTCCGAGAATCTTGGTATCAGCTTTACTATTTTAGGGCTATTGAATGCGTAGAAATGACTTTTTCTTTATTAATGTGTTAGATTTTGTTAATAAGAGAATTCGAATTCATCAGATATTCTACGTTCCATCTACTTACATCCATTTAGTTGTGACTTCAAATTATATTATTCTTTTATAAGGCACAAGAGCTTCAAATGTTCAGTCACTGATATTCCGGTTGTTGTGACCTCAGTTACAGGGGAAAAAGAATAAAGTCACTATGGAGTTCATTTCATCAATGATTCTTAGCGGAACTATCACATTAGCCATTTTCATTCTATTCCAATAACTGCTAAGCATGTCTATTTGTTGAATATTCTTTCAGAAAGTTAGTCTCAACTGGTGGACCTGAAATGTGTAATCTATGACAAACAAACTACAAAGTGATCCCAGAAATCCCATTTCATCTCTAACGTATTATATTATTGTCTGTCTATGTTCCTATTCCAAATGCAATAAAACCATTCATGACTGAGGCATATTAACATTAGGCCCTACAATCTCATAAGTATCAGAGAAGCAACAACAATATACATCTTGGAAACATTACCTGTAAATTATGAACCACATTCTGGATGGGGAAGGAAGCAACATCCAAGCATCTGACCACATAATTAATCAAGTGCTCTAATAAATACTTTGAAAATCAACTTCTTTCTTCTTATGCAGAGATCAGTTCTTGTTTGAACTCTCTTATAAACAATAGTGAAGTGATTGCCTTCACATTGTACAGTGATACTAACATTGTATAAATACTTTATGAAATATGCCATAATACAAATTAATAATCTCAGCCCCGCCAAGATTAAGGAGTGCATTAAAGCAACAACAAAGAATCAAGAACAAACAGCCATTACAAAAGAAAACCACCTTCTGGGTCCGATCTTCAATGATGATCCAGCAGCTTCCTGTAAAAAAAGGTGTCACAATTCTTTAGTCCATGGGAAAAATATTACTTAATTGCTTAAGATTCAACTAGTCTAATGTTGTTGGTGGATATTGTTCATTTCTTGGGATTGGGCTTGGGCTTGAATTTAAGCCCAAAGTTTGATCTCACAAGATATCCTTCCAAACGGGCCATTTAGAAAGTGTTAATTGCAATGTTCATGTTGTTAACCACTTAACACAACTTGTATTAAAAAAAAAGTTATCAAGATATGGTTTTGCTATGAATTGATACTGGATGAGTATGTTAATGGCAGAAGTTAGTGGAAGTAAACATACCATAATGGGAGTAATGGAGAATAAAATTAAACAGAAAAGGTCGCTATCAGGGAAGAATATATCTTAATCTCAAGTGTTTACAAAAAGGTTGAGAAAACACAAAGTTAGGAGGCACATCTCCATCCTATCAAATTCGAATCATTTCCAATCCAAGTCAAAGAGATCAAAAGTTAAGCTTTTGGAAATTGCCAATAAAGTAAGCAACTGTATATATTTTCACGCCTGGTTTTCTTATTGCATTCCAATTAATCGACGTTTTTTTAGTTTTTGGTAAAAAGAGGGATTATCAACGTATTTAAACACGGAAATTAAATATCATATTATCCACATATTCCAATGCATCTCTGTTCCTTCACAAATATCTAATCACTCATTAAAACTACTTTCCTATTTCTTTACCCAAGTGTCACCAATGAAAACAACATCTATGGCTGTAGCCTCTTTGGATATTTCGTAAATTAAAACTCAATTACTGTTTGCTTCACTTTTTTAATTTTTCCATCAATAAAAAACACTAGTGTAAATTTGATTTTAATTTTTATCCCCCACAATTACAATTACTTGTTTATTGTATTTTGTAAGAGAATTCTACATTTTTAAATAAACATGTCACTCATCATATTTGACTTGTAATCTATTATCATAATAAATTATTTACTTGTTGTAATTTGAAGGAGGTGATGGTAAGTTGCAAGTTTAAAAAAAAATCTAAATAAAAAATTATATAAGTTTTTTTTTTTTTTTTTGCAAACTTTAAAAATACCACACTACCACCACCTCCTAAATTAGCATTAGCACATGGACACTTTGAAGATATAGAAATCTTATTCATATGATGTGGATGGAACCAATTCCCTAAGAGTTGACCCTATTACTTTAGTGCCCTAGTGTAATCAAGCTGAAATATTTGGCCTTATTTTAGAGGACTAAAAAGAAATGCAAGCATATGAAATATTTCCAAAAGAAATTTGTGGCATATGCATTTAGAAGTTTTGTAATGAATAATCACACCAAAAGAGTCCACCTATGAGGCACCATTCCCTTCCCAAACAAAACTCCAATTTGCCTTTCAATTGAAGCCCCAATTGGATTTCCCCAAGGTGTGGTTGTAACTTATATCATCTTTTCCAGATCAAAACACCATTTTCCAAAGTCCAAATCATCTCTCTTCACCCTTTCACATGAGGTAACCTCACTTTTCTTCAAAGCCAATTACATGCCTCCATATTGCGATTGACACGATGAGGTGCATGGGCTAGGATGAATGCGTATCAATTTGTTGAATGATATCTCTTTTACTATTAGTTTCATTTATGCATAAAGGGAATGTACTAACTAACCATATAATTTCTTATTCTGGGAAAATGGCCATTTGTTTGAAATGTCTCACTCCTACACCACACTGCAATCATTTTGTGTGGTTACTAGGCTAAGGAAATAAGGCTAAGATTGACCTTTCACTCTGAGACTTTGGATTAAGCTTCATTATACTTTTTACAAAAAAAGAATTCCATGGATATCTCAATCTTCTGTTCATTGTTTGCATCTTTTATTTTTATAATGTTTCCACTTACTTCATTTGGATATCACTTTGGAAGTATATGAATAATAAAACTCCATTAAGTGGCCTCAAGAGTGTGAAATAATTGACATAAATAAGAATCAACATTGTGATTAGCAAACATGATAGTTACACGTGACAACATGATCCCATACACGTAGTTTCCATGACCCTTTATTCTTGGAATTCTTTTATTTTTTTCTTCTTCTTTCAATCACTCATTTGTTTTTTCCACTTCTTTATGTATATATAAAGGAGGGATACAATTTTATTAATTTACAAGATCCATAAATTATTAGAAAATAAGGTCATGTGCAAAATTACGTATATTAAATATTATGTAATATTTGTTTGGTAGGTCAATTTCTTGATTTTCAACTGAAGATGTTTAGATATTCATAATCGTGGCTTGTAAATATTTGTCCACGGGGTTTCCAAAAAAGAAAAAGAAAAATTCTTATGGAGAGAACAATGATTGGAGGCTGAGTGGGTCATGAAGACCAGAATCACAATAATGGAAATCAATTTTTGCCTTTTGGACTTTGGGAGGGCACTAGCACACGCAAGTAAGTTTTCTGCACTCCAAATATTATATTATAATAGTCTTCAATATGTAAATTACATGATTATATATTTGGCCTAATTGAATTTAAATTATGATAAAATCTCAAACATAACAAATTATTACTTCAAGTGCTTATAAAAAAAAATCAAAATACACTATTCTAATAGTGTATCAAGGACATACTCATATCTGGTAAGAAAGAAATAACTGTCACGCTCTCTTTGGTTTTATAATTTTTATAATTCCACATGAGAGAATATCTTAATATAAACTTATCTTAGAACAACATCTTTTTGTTATCAAAATTGTACTAATTGTTAAAAATTTAATTGAAGTGTTCAACATGCCATTGTCATATAATTCACCTTTTTTTTTTCTTTTTCTGCATGATAAAATTAAAATTACTCTTAATTCATATATATAGTTTTAATTTAATTAACTCTTTTAAAAAATGCCATTTGTAAAATAATTTGTGTAACAACATATCTTTTACTGATATATTATATACAATTTATTACATATCATAATGATAAAAAGAAATAAGCAATACAAGAGACAATATTTTATAAATTATTATATAAATTACAGAAATAATAAATCAGAATGATAAAAAAAAAATAACTAGTATAACAATTATTAAGTCTGAGTAACTTCTTCCAACATTATGGGACTGGTATCTCTATATAATCATATTAAAAGGCAAAATTTATTTCATAAAAAAGTTTACAAGAAAATGAGTATTTATAAATTTAAATTAGTTTATACATTTAAATATTCTTTTTAAGTGATGATAAAAAAATCTTAAAACTAACTTTGTATATTAACTTAATTATCTCTTAAAAAGATATCTTTGAATAAATTTACTTTTGAACTGAAATATTAGTGTTTATTGATTTATACTTATATAAAATGTTATGGATAAATATATAGAACAAACAAAATGCAATAGGTAGGGAAGATGGCAGCACTTAGGTTTGGACAGTTAAAAAGGCCTAACTTTCTCCTTAGTCTGACATCAGGCGGTGTGGGACACACTGCCCCTCCCAATTCTCCTTAGGGACAGTCAGGTATCACAGCCACTGTATTCCTTATACATTCATGCCACAACAAATTTTCATGTTTTCAACTTCAACTCACCTCAATTTTTTCACTTATTTTGTGTCACCATGCAATAATAATAATAATAATCAAGATAATAATAGTAATGATAATAATCAAGATAAAGATAAGACTTGTGCAATCACATCTCTTTGATATCCATCTTTGTTAACCAAAACAAGTTTCCGGGTCCACCATACTTCTCATTCACCAAGAATATTTCTTCCAAACAAAATAAAACATCCTGATTTGAATAGAAACAGTGTGAAGAAAAAAATAATGATAAAAAGTTTACTCAGGTTGAAAGTTCAAAGTTTTACTTTTAACAACCTAATCATGATTTAATTTTCTAATTTTGAAACTCAAATGCCCTAGGGCATAGCTCACTAAGATGATGATAAGGTAGTTGGTGTTTCTAAACTTATACCACAATTGCACCAATCAAATGATGGAACCAGAAAACTAACAACACCTCCTCCAAAGTTAATTTTTTATTTCAATCTCATTCCTACAGTGAAATATACTAAATAAAATTAAACACCTTATAGGGCAATGTAGGAGGGGGCTTAAAAATTTTCAGAAAGGACAAGGACGTTGGATTGGTGTGGTTATATCATGAAGAGAATGAAATATTAACAGTGAATATTTTCTTTGGTGTAGTTATTTGGCATAAATTGAGTGAGAGAAAAATTATAAAAAGACAAATTGCCAGTGTTTTCATAGAGTTAAGGATGAAGACGTGTAGGACTCAAATTGATGGACTTTTGAGGGGATTTATCATGTGACATAAATGTAAACACCACATGGTACAAAAGAGATAAGTATATTGTATTTTTGGACAAATTAAGAAAAAGAAGATCAATGCTCTCATGTCATGCCATTACAGCTTAAAAACCGAATTCATATCATGGAATGAGGAATGGATGAATTGATAAATTCAAATGAATGAAAGCAATAAATGATCACAAATACAGACAAGCCTATCAGATCATTAAGATAATTTCACCATTTTCAAAGTAATTAAATAAATTAAATTTATTGTATTTTTATTTTTATTTAAATAAGATAATTTAAATTTATTAAATTTTAATTTTTTATATAAATAAAAATATATAAATTATTATCAAATAAAATAATTTAATAGTAAACTTCAAAGTATTATCCATGCTTCTCTTTTGCTAACATTTTCCAAAGACTTATTTATTTATTTTTTATAAAAAAATTGATTGACATTAGTCAACACTATTTTTAATTAATTAATGTCCAATCAGATACACATTACTTTGATGAAAGAGGAAGTGGCAAATGTAAGAAAAGAAGGGAAAGAAACAGTTTCTTTGTTGGAAAAAAACAGTTTCAATAATGTTAATTAAAAACTTTGTTGATATATATAATTCTATCAATGTTAATTGAAAAATAATCCTAACTTGTATAAACAAAAAAAAGTAACTTTTTTCAATATAAAAAAATATTATGACTGAAAGCAACTTTAATTGAAGCAAAAAAAGTCATAACTAAAAAACACTATTAATGTTAATCGTGAAAATAATAATTAAAGTTGGTTACCAAATAAAACTAGTCTTCATTAAAAACAAAAAAAAGACTTTGATGATGTTGAAAAAAAAATCCTGATAAACTTTGGCACAAAATAGTCTTAATTACATAAGTTAAATGAATCCACAATGTTTTAATTGAAGTTAAGTTGATTCGATTAAAATCGATTTGAAAATATTTCTGATCAGTTAAATCTAAACTAAAGATACATGAAAAGAAAAAAAAAACATAAATGTGAAATAGAAGAAAATGATCTTTTTTTAAAAAAAATAAAATTCTTAGTATTTTTTAGATGTTAAAAATTAAATTTTATAAATTTATGTAATCAAATCATTTTTATAATTAAATTTTGAAAATCTTAATTTTAGTTAAAATTATCTATCTAAATAATATATTTTGCAATAAAATATTTTAAATTATTTATAAAAATTAATCACTGTTTAAAAGAAAATCACACCCCAAACCCCAGATAACTTTTTCCTTTTTTTCATAGCATACAAAGAGATCCGTCCAAGAATAAATGTTATGTAAATATAGCTTAGTGCTATGGAATTTGAATGAAAATCACAAGAACAATAAACAAAATATATCAGATTAAAAGTGCTAGTATATTAGCCCATTTTTTAACCTTTGATTTTTTATTGCAGTCACCATGCCATTGGTCATGCATGGATTTTGTTACGTGTCTTACTCAGCACTGATATGTTGGAGGTTGCAGTGGCACAAATAATTTGTTCTCAAGTGATTTGTACCTTGACTACAGATTAAACTCATCATATTTACTATTCTGAAACGCTTTCCTGTGAAATAAAATTAACTTTTGAGAAACTGTTTGATAATGGACTAGGATGAATATCAGTTTTTCTCATCCTTGTTATTAACAATATGAAAAGCATGGGAAAGATTGGTGTGAATTCCGAACACCACCACTGAAGTGATGTGCTAAGATGTTTTAGGTAAAACGTTTGAATTTTTGCATTTGACAATGAATCATGAAGTCTTGTCATTAACACACACGCACGTAAACAGAAAGAGAAGTTCAGAGTTCAGAGTCATGATTTGCACAGTGAGGTTCGGAGTAGGTAAATGCAGATAAGTTTGTTAACATTTGTCTATGTCAAAGTATGCTCGTGCACGTGTGTCCAAATAGAGAGATAGAATTTTCTTTGGTAACCGTACGGCCCTACATTTTAAAACTAAAATATGGTATTCAATTCAAACATTAACCGAATCAAGCTCTTGGTCTTGGTCTCGGTCTCAGTATTAGCTGGACTATACTGATCCAAACCAGAAAGGCAAGATCAACAAGATACGGTACACAATCATTATTTTAGATCTTAATCCAACAGTCTCATTCTATTATGATTTTCAATCCAAGCTCAAACAAAATAATCATGTTCATGCTAATACCACCAGTGTCTAAAGACAAAACCAGCCTAATTAATTTCACAAGATTTCTTACACTTCACATATGTTTCAATACATGTTTTTCGATAAAATCTATACAGAGAAGTAACAGCATCAACCCCATCCCAGGCTCTTCTTGTTCCTATTCCTTTTAGCTCAAAAGTGGGGTGAATTTCACTTTTCATTGTAAAAGGCCCTTTATTTTATAACTTAGTAATTCCAGAGACCGTCAAGATCCAATGGAGCAACAGAAACAGATGGATGGTTGTGATTGTCAAAGTGCCTCCTACCCATATCAAAATTTGAAGAGGTTTCAGGGTTGATATCAGTAGTAAGACCCGTTTCCTGTGAGACACTGATCATGTCCCTCTCTGACTTGTAACCATTACCATTGTTTTCACACATGGCCCTCAGAATGGTGTGGTCCTGCAGAGTGTAAACAGAACCGGGAAATGTCAAATTAGGCACAGCTTGAACGCCTTGAGTGGAGTAGAAGGAGGCAGAAGGTGGCATTCTGGGAAGAAAGTCCAAGGGATTTGAGGAAACCCCATAAATAGAGTTGTTGAGGGAATCAAAGACCCCTTCTTGGTTTCTTTGAACATCAATTGGATTGGAGAAGCAGGGCACGTAAGCCGATTCATTGAGCGGTTTAGTGTTGCCAATAGAAGGTGAAGAATCCGAAAGGGGTGGCAGAGCAGAAGAACCCAATTCATTGGCAAAAGAGTCCAACCTCATTATCCCCGAAATATGAGTTTTCTTCCCCGCCGAACTTTTCTGAAACACCCTGCAGATCACCCACTCGTTCTGCCACAAAACAACCATCACAATCATAATAAAGAAACCAAAACAAATCCAACCACAACGGTGAGAAAGTGAACAATCAAAAGAATAAAAAAACAATACCTTTGCAGTTTTGGGGAGGTTGTGAACAGAGAATTTCCCCTCAAGTCTGTACTCGTGCATGACCCAGTTGCTTTTCTCTCCTTTGGGTGCTCGACCTCGGTAGAAAACAAGAGTCTTTTTCATTCCCACCAAAGATTTTCCTCTGAAAATCTCTTTGTCTTTCCCCGTGGCTTTCCAGTAACCGGCTTCAGTGGCCCTGTTGGTTCTCAACCCAGTGGGGTATTTTCTGTCTCTCACACAGAAAAAGTACCACTCCTTCTCTCCCATTTTCGCTTTCCCTACAAAAAGCTCCAAGCTTTAATTTTAAAGAAAACTGAAAATCAACACAGCAGAATACAGAAAAAGCGAAGTAGATTAAATTGTTTAGACTCACATGGCAAATCCCAAGGCTCAGACTTGTTTAGGTCGACCTCTCCAATGGCCCTAGCGCAGAACTTGGTGTCAATGACCTTCTTGTAGAGGTAATGGGTTATGAGCTCTTCATCAGTGGGGTGGAAGCGAAATCCCGGAGGCAAATCCATGTGATCGTCGTCCTTAGAAAGCAGCGAAACCTTTTCCATGGGAAGAAAAAGAAAAAGAAAGGGATTTAGAAGAAGAGAAAGGGAAGGTGGATGAAATGGAAATGAGATATGAATGTGAAGGGAAAGGAAAGAAAGGAAAAGAAGGTCATAAATACTGGTGTTTGGGGAGGGAGGAAGAAACGTGGAATGTAAGGTAACCTCCTTTGGTTGTTTATAGCCTAAGCCCACTTCTCTCTTCCAACTTTTCTCACATAACAAATTCTTCTCACTCCTTCCTTAAATTCCATGCATCATCATGCTAAGGTAGTTACTAGTTACCTACTTTTTCTTATCTTTACTCTCTACTTTATCTACATCCCCACTGCATATTCACCAAACACTCAAATCTCACTCCCCTCATCAAACTCAAACCTTCTTCTCATAATTAAATGCTTTTCATAAACTACAAAACTCCCTTTTATTTAATTCTCAATTTAATTACACAACTACACTTATCTAATGTATAAATGTTCTTGTAAATTAAACACAATACATTATCATATCATCAATATATTTGTTTCTCAATTAAATTTAAAGTCTTAATTCAATGATCTTCACAGTCAAAATTTTCATTAAATACTGGAATTTAATTATAGAACAACACAACCAACATTTACATCATCTTGTTATGAATTAAAGATGAAAGTTAAAATATTATAATTACAATAATAATTATGAATTAAAGATTAAAGTTTGTGGGAACCTCACTTAATTAATTTTGGTTAAAATAAATTGTTAAATGGTGATTCTTTTTCAATTTAAACGTTTTACGTGTGTGTAAGTAATTAACAGGGAGATTTAAGAGGTAAAGGGGCCAAGAAGAAAAATTTTAAGCAATTGGTTAATATTATATTAAGTTTTTCCTTTCACAATCAAAAGAGGAAAGAACGATTAGAATGAACCAGAGTAGATAATGTATGTTTGTCCACCAAGAACTTTGAGACTTTCATATAGTTCTTTAAAAAAAAAGATTCTGTACTTTTTTTGAAAAAAAAGAAAACAAAAAACTCGTTTTATATACAAATATGCAACATAATGAAAAGAAGAGTATTTGTGAAGCTATAATATTCCCAGCTGTATTAATGCAATCAATAATAGATCCTACCAGCGCGTTCTGCATCTTCCTTTTGAAAACCAGTTACATCACTTTTTTTTGCAATGAAATTACAAAAATGGTCTTCAAGATTTATTGGGGACAAACAAGAAACAATACGATAAATAGTTTCCGAGGTATACATGTTTTTTAAGAATTAAAAAAATAAATCCATAATTGCAAATCCATGTTTTTTTAAGTTGAATCTTATGTTATGCGTACAATGTTGAATTTGAAAATTAGTAATACACAACCTTGAATCAAGAGACATATAAACTGTGGGAAAGACAAAGAAAAAAGCTGTACTTGAATCTTGGATCAACAACAAACTGGTGTCGTTATGACGCCGTCTTTGGCCAAATCAGAAACCATGATACATGGAACTATCACACAACTCCACCAAACTTTATTCTTTTCGAATTGATTTTATGATGCTTATAATAATATTTTATTTTGAGATGATTTTAATAATTTTCACATATGATTGATAAAGAATATATACTTGGTAATTTTAAGTGCTATTATCAACACTTTGTGTAAAAATAATTATGAATGTAGCTTTTTTAATTAAATAATAACATATTATCAGCATAATAGAAAACTTTCAAACATGTACTAATATATAGGCATTATATTTTGACATAGCGAAACATAAAGTAATATTATATAGAAATTTAAATTTTAATTAGAATGTCTTCAAGTCTATGTGTAATTAGAATGTCGTGCGAGATAATATTGTTATTTTTACAATAATTAGTTGAATTAATACTTATTTAAAGTAGTATTTGTGTGATCTTTACATTAACAGTGCATGAAAATCAAGCTTTATATATTAAAAGAAAATGTTAATGAAAGAGTATATTTGATTATTAGGGTTAAAATTTTGGTTCATTTGCAGGTAGAATAAAATAAATTAAATTATTCCCTAATTACGAGTGTGCTTGTTTTACAAACTAAAAATATATTTTTGTAAATGTAAATTTAGAAATGTAATACATTTTTCTATGTTGATACCAGCTTTGGAAAATTATTTTAAGATTATTTTTCAATTTTAGGAAAGCGTGCATAGCAGGATTTATTTTACTTCTATTCTGCGTGAGAAACTTATATTCTAAAATTATTTTCTAATTCACATAACTAATTCTAGTAAATTATCTTTTACTAGTTAACTTTAATAACTAAACTTACTTTTTAATGAATAGTTTAGAGTTTTTAGAACTCACATGAAGAACAAACCAAAGTGTATTGTTTGTCATTTGAGAAGGTGTTATTCCGCGATGCATAATGTGCAAATGTTTTAAGAAAATAAATAAATTTAGAGAGAAAGTGATGAAAGTAAGAGGAATATATAATGAAAGAAAGAAGAAGATATAAAATGACAATCACCATTATAATCACAAACAACACGATAATAGTAACTAGTATTTTAGGTTTTATACTATACAGGACAAATATTTATTTATATATAATTATAACTTATAATAAATAATTAAATTATATTATGTTATTTTAAATTAAATAAATATTTAGATATTTTTTTGTTACACTTAATCATGGGATAATGGACGAAAATACACCTCCTAATGACACAAAGAATGCTAAGAATCCTTAGTTGAAAATGTTAAAATAATTATATTAATTCTCAAAATTAGAGATTTTAATTTATAACATAAAAGTAAATAATAATAATAATAATAATAAATTTAAGACTTTAATAGTCCATTCACCACCATACCAATTATAATAAAAGAAATTTTAATATGATATCTCAATATTATTATTAAGTATCATTCATGGAAAATAACGTTATTATATCAATTTTTTTACCGTAAATAATTGAAAAGGACATTTTAATTACTAATATAGTTTGACGATGATTTAAATTCGAACGTATTTCTAAAATAATAAATATCTTAGGATCATATTATAATATAAACTGAGCAACTAAGAGAAATGAGTTAAAATAACATGTAATGATATGCAATGAATGTTAGGATATGAGACATTATTATTCAATTATGTGTTGCAAATGATGGGCAAATTTATTGATATTTCATAAGCAAAATTTGTCTAATATGTAAGGCAAAGATGAATGACCATTTCATCATTTTTTCATATTACCAAATTATTATGTCACTGTCAAAATCAGGTAATATGAAATGGGTTGAGAGAAATTTTATCACTTTATTAAAAGAGAATGTGTTTAAAATTTTAGCTTATTAACATGTTTGAGTTTATCTTAAATAATTTGTATTCTGAGCGGATAATAGGCAACACATTAATACATGTAACTCACATTACACTATATATAACATGTATAGATTTCTTCCTCTATACATGCATTATACTCCTTGATTTAAGGTTTTCATTCTTCCCTCTTCTGTTAAGTATACAATGGAATGGTAACATAGAAGGATTTGAAGGATGCATTTTTTTTCTCCTAATTTTCACTCTCTCCTCCCATCAAGCACACAATTTTTCTTTTCTCACAACTTCCCATTCTTTTTCATGCACATTAGGCTTTTGTTCCCTCCTCCTTTCAAGTAGGTGATTTGTGTAGATTGAACCATCTGGATATATTAAGTTTCTTCTTATATAATTTTTGTAATATATATATTATTTTTCTTAATTATGTCAATTTACTAATAATTTAACCAAATGATTAATAAATAAGATAAAAAAAGTTGTGTAATAATATGATGTGAGTAACGAAAAATTAAGTATTTCGTATTATATTAAAATGAAATGTAACAATCAGACTTTTATTAACAACGTTTTAGAATATTGAACACATTAATTTCATTAGCTATATTCATAATTATAATCCTACCAATCTTATGTTTTAAATATTTTACCCAAATTGATGTCCCAATAGTAATAAAATAAGTAATACATCTAAAAAAATAAGAAAATATAATATAAGTAATTAATAATAACTATAAGATTTTTTTTATTTTATTGAGAGAATTTTTGTAGATAACTAGTGTACCTTATATTGTTGCAAATAGTTAAATAAACAGTTTTAGGGTAAAAAATACTCTTAAAATTTATGAGTAATTTATTTTAATCTAAAACATGTTAGTTTAAATATAAATATTAAAAAAAATATATAATTACATTTGTTTTTAGAAAATAGAATTAACAGTTTATAATTAGTTATTCTTGTAAAAACTTTAGAAGTTACATTAATTATTTTATTGGAGATAATCACTTTAAAGTTTGAATCACAATTTTTAAGATATAACACTCTTCACTAGAAAATTATATATTAAATATAAATTTTTAGTCTTATAATATTTAATCGAACTATTCATAATAAAAAGTTATCTTTTTTATCAACGACAACAGAATCAATATTACTGTTGACTAACAATTATTAATGAAGAAATTATTTCACCTTACTTAAATTGAATTAACTCACAATTAAATCATACACTAGTACAAAATACACATTTAACGTCTGTCTTCAATGACGGTTAAAAGGAAAAACGACGTTATCCAAAATCCGGTGGCTTTTTTGTAAATAAATAAACAACATAACGTCGGTTACAGAAAAAAACCGCCATTGAATTCCCACTTAAGCTTTAAAATTCAAAAATTTAAAATTTTAAAATGGCACTGATGAACCACGTCAGTTAATATGTCCTAACCGACGTGGTGAAGTCTCCCATGACGTCGGTTTGGACCACGTAACCGACGTCATGGTGACTTTGTTACTGAAATAAAAAAGGAGGGTAAAATTAGGGTACGTAACACGTCGGTTGGGAGCCCATAACCGACGTGGTGCTCTCAGTTTTACCCCCCAGCGCGTTTTCACTTTCACTTTTATGCTTCCTGAACTTTTGGCGCCTTCTTCCTGCACTGTTCCGGCGACTTTCTTCCTTGTTTGCGACCTCCATTTCGTCCTCATTCAACTCCATTTCACTCTTTCTCCATCATAAAGGTTGGTAGCTACATTTTGACCGTTTCATTTTCGTTTTCAAGCTCGGTTTGTTTTGGTTTTCGTT
>Ga0099824_1000151_pt1 | contig 61960 bp, 28 predicted proteins | sample SiratrowhiteBW_FD_76837 | JGI IMG/M metagenome (GOLD analysis project Ga0099824, IMG submission 76837) | Root nodule microbial communities of legume samples collected from California, USA - Siratro white BW | ecosystem: Host-associated > Plants > Roots > Nodule | place: USA: California... | reverse complement strand
ATCAATATAATAAAGTAAAAATATCAATGTATTTGATTTAAATAAAAAAAAAAAAAAAACATTGGTTTATTATTAAGATTTTCTAAGAACGCGTGTATATCAATAAAAAAATATGATGAGTAATGACATTTTTATTCATATTTTTTTGAGTGTTTTTGATTTTATTGTAAATATACTATTTCAAATAAGGTTTACTCATAATTAATTGATTAAACTTTAATTAACATAATTAATTAAATTTAAATTTGAAATATATGGTCTTATTTTTTTTCTAATTATCTTTAGAGATTTTATGAATTTTAAATTTCATCAGATTTGAAGATATTCTGTAAATATATTTTTTTCAATTTTTACTTTATTTGGAAATAGATTTCATTTAAATATTCTACAATCTCTCCACAAATTCGATTGTATTACATTTAGTTAATAAAAACTCAAATCACATATATGAGATAAATAGGAAAGAAACAAATTGTATTAGGAGGATTGAAAGATAATACCTAATATAAATATAAATTCAAATTTGTAGAAAAAAAGTTTATAAATAAAAAACTTCAAAAGAAAAATAAGGGAGAGCCTTGTAATGCACTCTATATTTAGTTTTGTTTCTCTTTCTATTTTTTTTTTCTCCACATTGAAGGTTAAGTATTTTGGGTGATTTCCTTGTTATTTTTTATTGATTTTTGAGGTTTTGTTCAATAAATTTTTACTCTATAATATTTTTTTTTTAAATTATGTTTTATTGTAGATCTTATTTAAATATGGTTTCTATCAAATGAGTTGTTTTTTTAATATTTGTTGATAATTCAATTATTTTTTTATTAGACATATTGGTTAGTTCACCTAGTTTTAATCAATATTTTGATAGCTTAATTTTAGTTTTAATCAATATCTTGATAGCTTAATTTAAGAGGTGGAAGATAAACATATAACAAGTATAAGCTTTGAAACAAGCTTATTTTATTGATAATATTTTTATTATTAAATTTAATTGAAATTTGTTTTGATTAAGTTTAACTCTTGTTATAATTAAAGAATAATAATATTAAGATAATCAATTATGAATTTGTGGTACTTATTATTTTTATCTTTATCATTTTTAGTCTGATATAGTATTTGCTAATTGAATTTATAATTAAACTCGTTAGAATATAACTTGAGGTCAACTCACCTTATTTATATTATATATCTTTTGTGTTAAATGATCTATATTGATTTTTTTATTATTATGAAAACAACAATAATAAGTAAACAACAAAACAAATATTAAAAGATTCCCAAAAAGCTAATTAAACAACAAAAGCAAAATAATATTTTCAATTTGGAAAGGAGTTTAAATAGTTTAAGAAAAAAAAAAACGTAAAAGATATAAACATTATCAAACTTGAGAACGTTTAAATATGTGGTAAACTAAAAAAAATACCAGGACGACTGGTATAAACTGAATAATAATTAAGAAAAACCTACAAAACATCGAGTTATCCATACATGTATTATTTAATTATTTAATAGTATTCAGAGGGATAATGCATGTTGCATGTTCAGGTAGCTTTTTCTAGTACTAGTATCAAATGTCTACTTAAAATAATTATTCTTCTTTATAATGAATGTTTCTCTTTAAAATAACTGTTATTTTCTTGATACTGTACTTATGATGTTTCATTTTTTAGTTTGAAATTTGTTTCTCCTTTTATGGTAACTTCTTTTAACGTATAGATTTATTTGAGTTTCACTTGGAAATATGAGTTTCAAATCTTATTTTTTAAAATTCATTATATTCATCTCAATTCATTGCTTTTAAATATCTTATCTTAAACATCTTTAAACACTGTTTTGAATTACACAACTTTAAACATCATTTATTGAATATAACATCTTAATTGAATCTTAGAATAAATTTATGTATCTTTTTCTATCACATATTTATTTTTCACTTATTTTTATCTTATTTAAATATATTTGAGTAATCTTTAACAGAGTTGATGTTTGTTAGAATACCACATTTTTATGTGTTTCAAATTCTCATTATTTGTTAATTTTGAAACTGTCACTTTTAAACTATACTATTTTTGAATTATTCATGTTTATATATAGAACATGTTCAAACCAAATGTACTTTAAATGTTATATTATGTAACAACTTATTAAATTGTGATATTTAGTTAATTATTTAAACATTTGAAATATATTTAATACCATCAACAATTATATTTCATTGATTTATCAATTCAATTGTAACAATAGAAAAATTGCCGTGCTTTTTCACTTTTCAAAATATTATATATAACTGATCAATGTAAATGTATGATATTTTAATACACTTTGGAAAATATAAACATTTAATTTATAAATTAATTAATTAATAAATATTCCAAATCTTTGATAAATATCGGATAATGTCATGACAGTTTATTAATTTATTAGGTTGGATTTTTAGACTTAATTTTATTAAATATTTGATACAAATAATTAGGATACAAATAATATTCTTATTTAATCAAATTTTGAGTGAAAAAAATAATAATATATAAATATATATCACCAAAAACACGGAAATAAACACTAAAATAATACCACCTGTATGAAATGAAACAAATAATATGAAATAAATTACTATATATAATAAATATTGTTCAAACCATTATATTTAATTTGTTATTTATTTTGCAAATTCTTACATATAGCTAATAATTATTTAATGTGTTTTTATATATCATAGATATATAACACCGACCTTACAAAATATATAAATTAATTAGTTTTATAACTAATCTATTTATAAGTGAGATATAGAATATAATTTTAGTTTTATTCTAATTTCTATAATTAATATAGGTACGAATTATTATTTTTTCTTTAAAAAGACATATATAATCACAAATGCTGCAATACCTTATAAAAAGTGTAATTATTCACACCCGATTAGAAAGTGAAACTATACCATGATAAAATATCATCCAGGGAAGAAATAAAAAACTACTCACGGATACATAATATATATTAATTTCAAGTTTTAATTTGTTAAGAACAAGTATAAGTAGTATGATATTCTTATTTCACTATTATCTATTAATATTAAAATATCTAAACATAAAAATATATATAATTTACCTTTTTATATCATCTTCTAAAGTTTCATTTTTATTGAATTTAATTTTTTATACTAATATATTTATAGTTGATAATTTTAATTTTTATACTAATATATTTCTAAAGTTTTGATAATTCACGAATAATATTTTTAAACGAATAACAAGACAAATAACAAAATAAAAAAATCAAATAACAAATAACAAGGCAAATTCCCGTTTTGACCAAACATTCTTAATCATATGTTTGGAAATACTTCACCAATCTATTACTTTCTCATGAGTAATGTTACATTTTCTTTTATCAGTAAGAGTAATATTATATATTCTTATACGAAAATATTAAATAAAATAATTATTTCATCTCTTATTTTTTTAAAATCCATTACTTTCTTTATAGTAGATTTTTTTTTTAAATATAACTAGTAATTATTTCATCAAAACATTTCATGCAATATATAAGGAAAAATCTATATGGCTTGAAAACTTGGGTTAACTACACTATCACATTTATTGTTAAAGTGTTTATGTTTTAATTTTCTTGGCATGTAATGAAAACAATGTGATATGTTACCTATTGGTTAGTTGGTTAGACAAGCTTGATGTTGCAATTTTGGCTAAAATTAAAGCTACCTTTCATCTCTCCATTTTTCTTCCTTAAGTTTTATATATGCAAAATCACTTATTTCAACATTATAGAAATTTGTTTTGCTACAACAAAAATAACAACTAAACCCTCAAAAGAGTTGCACCTTTTGAATCATCCATGGGATTTTTGAATTGTGCCAATGTGCCTCATGCACTATATTTAAAGATAGTTTTGAAACCCTAACACACATAAATCAATAAAGGAAGGCACAACTACCATTCCACATTAATAATGCAACTCCAAAGAACATAACACATAGCTACCTAAATAATAAAAAGGAAGAAGGCAAAAAGAAAATGAAAAGAAATTCCATGCATGTGCTATGAAAGCAACAACCAACTAGTTAGTTGTATTTGTAAAGTGATTTTTGTTTAACAATTGAGAAAGTAGATACCCAATAATGATCAATCCCCATCATAAAGCTAATGAATGGAAGAAGATACCGAGAAAGGAGTGTTGGAGAATCTGGAATTAATGATAACATTGGTAGTTTCCAATGTCTAAAGCACCAAAGCTCAATGCCACTTTCACTTTTCTTTTAAACAAAATAACACAAATAATGATCTACATCTATGTGTGTGCCAAATGCTTTAATCAACAATCATCAATTTGTTGTTGTTGTTTTTTTTTTTTTTGTCTAGATACACTCTTCTTTTAATTCTTTAATTTAAAATAATATATTTATCCTTATTTTCTAGTATGTTTTTTCATGTTTAGAAAATTACTTTACGTAATCTTAGAAAAAAAAATGTATTTCAAAAAACACTTTATGAAATGTTAAAAAAGAAACTAATCAAAGTTTACATTTTTATATTTGCTTCTCCTATAAAGAAGTTCATTCAAATATATCCTTAACCCAAAATCGAAAGGCCCCACAGCCCACGTTCTTCGAGAGGTTTTGGGCATCTTAGCCCATAATATTTTTTGTTCCTGCATTTTGAAACATCTTACAAACACTGATTTCAGTAAAGGAAAAAATTATATTTAATTAAAACAAACTTTTAAAATTTTATAACATATATTTTTATCCTTCAGTTTCAAAATAATTTTTTTAATATATGAAATTTGAAACATATAATCGCTTTTTTGTCTCTTTCCACAAATTTTCTATCTAAATCTCGTCTTAATAATTCGTTACTCTAGTAATATGTCCCGTAGTATTCGAAGAGAAAAATACAAAATCAGAATTGGCTATCGTATAAATGATTTATAATGGGTCTCAAGTTTGACTTTGGGCCGGTCCAATGTGTTTGAGCCCATTGGGCTTGTGGACTAAACAGTCAAACGTGGGTTTACTTGTCCAACACTGAAGGCACGGGGGAAGAGGAGAGAGAAAGAGTTCTTGAAGAAGAAGAAAGGTGTTGTAATAGAAGTGACGAGAAGGGAAATTGTTTTGGTTTTGGTTTTGGTTTTGGTTTTGAATCGAAAATGTTCCGAAATCAGTACGACACGGACGTGACGACATGGAGCCCGGCGGGGCGGCTGTTCCAGGTGGAGTACGCGATGGAGGCGGTGAAGCAGGGCTCGGCGGCGATCGGTCTCCGATCCAAGACGCACGTGGTTCTCGCATGCGTCAACAAGGCCAACTCCGAACTCTCCTCGCACCAGAAGAAGATCTTCAAAGTTGACAACCACATCGGCGTCGCCATCGCCGGCCTCACTGCCGACGGCCGCGTCCTCTCTCGCTACATGCGATCCGAGTGCATCAACTATAACTACACCTACGAGTCCCCTCTCCCCGTCGGCAGACTCGTCGTTCAACTCGCCGACAAGGCACAGGTCCTCATTCCCTTCCATTCCACCTAGGGTTTTGCTTTTCTTCAATAGTTACTGTCTCTCCGCATTTTTAATTGTTGGAATTGGAACGACTCGTCTAGGGTTTCGCTGTTTAATTTCGATGTTAGGTCATGCGATAAAACTGTGAATTGCGTGTAGCGTGTTTGTTTAAATTCTGAACTGTGAATGCGATTAAACTAGAAATGATGTTCTTCTCTGTTAGATTCATCTTTATCTTTCATTTTTTTAACTTCATTGTTATGTATTGTTCCTGGATTGACGGTGATTCGTTTGTAAACTGTGACTTCCTGTTTTTAGTGAGTTTCTTTTTCTTATGCTTATGGTGTGTAGTATAAACTATTAGTTTGTGTTGCAATTATAGTATTTAAAAATTGTCGGCGTCCTGCTATCTTGCTATAGCATTTTCGAAGCTTGTTGTATGTGCTGCTATTTGAGATGTTATTGTATTTGGAATTCATGTGTGGTAGAGGCCTTGGGTTCTATTTCTGTTGGAAATTTTAATAGCACACAGTACCACCAAGGTTTCTGTTTACTGTGTGAAGGATGATAATATTTATGTTTACATCATGGCAAGTTATGCATCCGTGTCATAGTTATTCTGTCATGCAAAATCTATGTTGGGATGGCTTTTTTATGAAGTGAAGTAGAAGAATTATTGTGTGGTTGAAGTTGTTATAACTTGTACGTAAAAGACCTAATTGAATTAGGTTCAATATGTCAAATGTAAAACAAGAACTTGGATTTTACTTACTGTGGTTGAAGGATCTTTGTGTACATAGAGATAGAAAGTATGCGGAGCAGCTTTTCTACGAGAAGTAACCCTCCCCATCTTTTTTCAGGCTCTTGAATGTATCTGCATTATTGGAATCTGACTTGTTTAGTTCACAATGAACAAAAATATTGGAATTGGATTAGCTAATCTACACTTTGTTTGGAGAAAACTTTTCCATACGCACTTATAGGAGAGAGAAATTAAGAAGGAAAAAAATAGTTTCTCCATAAGATTAAATTAGCTTATCCATTGCTTAGAAACAAATTTTTGAAAAGTTAATTGGAAACAACTTTAGTTCCATGTATAAACTAATTTTAACTTATACTCAAGCAAAATTCATTTTTCCTTATTTTCTCTCTCTTAGAAGTGTTTGAGAGAAGTTTCTCCAAACATGTTATTTCTATTATATGCAGTTATACTTGTGTAACTTATATTTTAGTCATAGAAAGTTGAATAAATAGGGTATGGGGGACAAAAGTTTGCGCTTATATCTGCAGAATTACACAGCAAACGAAGACTGGGGATTATTTGCAAAATTTATTCGAACTGAAAATGTGATGCAATTTTGAGTTGCAGGTTTGCACGCAGCGGTCATGGAAACGTCCTTATGGGGTTGGTCTCCTGGTAGCTGGATTAGATGAATCAGGAGCTCACCTATATTACAACTGTCCCAGTGGAAACTATTTTGAATATCAGGCTTTTGCTATTGGGTCTCGCTCTCAAGCTGCAAAGACCTATTTGGAACGCAGGTTTGATAACTTCATGGGCTCTTCCCGAGAAGATCTGATCAAAGATGCACTTATCGCAACTAGGGAGTCCTTGCAAGGTGAAAAACTGAGGAGTTCTGTATGCACTATTGCTGTGGTTGGAGTTGGTGAGCCATTCCACATCTTAGATCAGGCAACTGTTCAACAGTTGATTGATAGTTTTGAGATTGTGAAGGAGGAAGAAACTCCAGCTGAAGAAGCTCTGCCAGCAACCGACACAGACCAGGCTTCTGGTGCAGATCAAGGTGCTGCTGCTGGAGACCAAGGTGGTTCTCCAATGGAAATTTGATCATTTAAAATCGACTTCTAGAGCTGTTGAATACCGATATTTAAAAAGACGAGTAGATTTTATATTTCTTGTGTCATGGGAGAAGACCTTGATGGATTTTCTTTCCTTAATCTGTTTGCTTCTGCAATTCATCCGTTCCTGATCATTGTAAACAATTTGATTGCCGTTTCATGAACTAGAACTCACAATTTGCAACAATTTTCTGAATTTCTGGCTGAAAATGTTGGATAAAGTTGTTTAAACTTAATTATTTAAGAAATGTTTTATAACTCTTTTCAAACGCATTTTAATGGTTAAGATTTATTAAAAATTATAATTTTTGGTAGATTTTATTTATTTATTTAAGGACACTTTCCGGGATTTTGTATTTTTTTAATAAATTTTAATTGATTGTAGAGTTAGAAAAAGAATTAGAAAATGTAATGTTACCCCACTTTTAATTATTTTCATGGCTGCCATTATCTTTCAAATTGTGGAATGAAAGTTTCCTGGCTTCAGTTGGTGTTATGTTAATGTTTGCGCAACATTTAAGTGGAAGAAAGCTTAACTCAGAACATTTTTTTTTTCATTAACAAAGAATGTCTGAGTAAAGTTTTGTTTATTATTATTTAGCGGATAAGTTCGAGGGAGGGTTGTGAGGAAGGTCGTTATTGATAGAAATCCTAAGCGGACAGAGATTGACTATAGGTAGAGAAGAGAGCAAAGAAAATAATTTCCAGTCATTAGATTTGTTCAAGATATTGAAACTGTTCAATTATAGTCCCAATTAATAGATATATTATAATGTTAAGAAAATATAATATCAAAATTCTATAACTTTACAATCTAAAATAGAAGCATAAGTATATGATTTTAAAATGCATATAAAAGTTAAAACGTTATGTTATTATAATTAATTAAATTTTCAATTCTATTTGTCAATATTTAATAATTAGTTTATATGTATAATAATAGAAAACAATAAATATTGAGTCGTTTTTTATTATTTTTAGAAGAAATTAAAATGATATACTGTTAAATATTTTTTAATTAAACAATCCAAATCGATTTGGACTAGTTTTATTAATTTTTTTATTTTTAAATTGATTCCACCTCATTAATTTGTTTAGTATTTAGTATTTTTAACATATTAAATATGTTTTTTGTTCATTTTTTATTTTATAAAGTGATTTTATAATAATGGAGGAATGTACATAACATTACTCTTAATTGATTTATTTTGTGCGTATTGTCTAACTTCTTTAAAATACATTTGAGAGCATTTAACTTTGTTGTTGACTTATTAGCGTTGGAGAACGAGAAGAAGAACAACGATTTTTTAGTTAATCTAAGTGGGTAGGTCATTCAAAAATCTTAAATTTTGTTTACATAACAAAAAAATTAAAGGTTGTTTATTTTCATGAAGAATTTAAAATATTTTATAAAAAAATATATTATTTGAATAACTAATTTAAAAAATTGTCATACATTTATAAGTTAAAGAAAATTGATACTCTATCTGTGTCTCTTCTCTTATTAAATATTCAAATTAGTTAATAGTTGATATTAAATTTAAATTTTTAAATACATATTTAGTTTTTCATGCAGTAGAAACTATATTACTTTACCTAAATTAAGAATTTAAATTGTAAGAAGTTTTTTTTTGGTAAAGAAATTGTAAGAAGTTTGAATTGATTTATCCAAAAAAACAATATTTAAAAATACAGAATATTTAAATTTCCAACATTTCAAATAGTTTTAAAATTCTCCATTCAAACAAATCAAAAAGTATGTTAAACCTAGCAAGCCTATTTAAGTTAAAAAAGATTACAAATTTTATTAGTATTATTATTACATTAAATTTGTCATAACATATTAAAATCATATATTTCTTCTTATAACATTAAATTTGTGCTAAAGAAGTCTAGATTGAGACCTGACAACTTCTGATTTGATCCAGCCTATTAACCATAATGGTACACTAAATACTTTCCATGCATTTATGAAAGAAATTGAATCCATTTGAGGACATTTTTTGGTTTCTCAAATCCGGTTCATAAAAATTCAGACTTTGATATGTATTCAAACTTGGTCAAGAAAACCAAAGCAACCATGAGTGTGTCATTTCTTAGATTGAGCATGAAGCAGAAGAAGTGTAGTTGTGTTTGTGTGGAATTTGTTTAGGCTTGCTTGCATGCAGAAAGCAGTTCAGAATTGGAACAATACAATAGCTGCCATTTTTAGTGACAAGAAGTGAAATGTAAAGGAAAAAAAGAAAATGAAGAAGTTAGTGTTCATTTGGCAGTATGAGGCGTGAGAAGCTTCATGATTTGCATTTGTTTGTACATCCAATGGAGATTCTCCAATGTGAGTTCACCCCCAAGAGAACGTACCACAGACCCACCACTGCATGCTCCCACTCTGCAGCATTCTTCAAGTGACATCCCTTTTATCACTCCATACAAAAACCCACTTGCAAACAGATCCCCTGCTCCTGTTGCATCCTTTGCCCTTGCTTCTCCTATGGCTGCAACACGTGCTGTCTGACACATCCAAACACATCCATAATTCATTCATACAATCATTCATTAGTTAACATATCCAGACACGGATACGACACAGATACATGTACAAAGACACGAATCTATATATTATATCGTTATAAATATATAAATTGATAACTAAGATTTATGTATTAAAAAATCAACTGTAAATAAGATTAACTAAATATAACAAAAAATAATCTAATTCATTTGTCGGTTGATAGAAACCTGTATAATCTAAACATTCATAATTATATATAAGAATTGTTTTTAATTTTTATAATAAGTTTAATAAAAACTATTGTATTAGTCTGTTTTAAAATTATATTAGAATGGACAAATATTTAAAAAATTATCTTTTGAATTGGATAAATATGTCTTATAAGTGTCATATGCGTATCAACTTATCAGATAAATATTAGCTTCATATTGATTAATCTATCTAGTTAATTATGGTTTTTCTATGTAAGATGTGAAATATAATTTACAAACCTCGTTTCCATGTTTAGCAATGCATCCATTAGAACCAAGTGTTACCACTGCCCATTGGCAGTACTTGGCAAGAAATTCTACTGCACTTTCTGGATCAGCATTTTGTTCACCCCTGAATGCATTGTGTAAAGTGACAGAATATGTAAGAAACTAAGCAGATTACTGGTTAAGTGAAACTAAGACAATGGAAAATGCATATCTTAATTGATAGTTACCTCAGAAGCTCCGTTGCCTCATCCTCATTGGCAAAACAAAGGTCAATGTTCCCAGACTCTAGTAGCTTCAGAAGTGGTTGTTTGAAATTCCTAACCATCTTGCCAAAATAAAGAGACCATGTAACACTAGTGATTAAATTTACATAGCTGATGCCTAGAAAGCAACAAGTTTCCATATTTTTATCTGATATCATAGTTCATAATTGTTGATTCAGATGTTAGGGGAATTTCGAGTTGCTTAGAATACCTCAAAACTGGCCAAATCCAAAGAAACAAGAAGACCTTCCTGCTTTGCTAAAAGAATAGCTGCTTGAATCACTTCAAAATTAAGTATAGCATATCTTAACACCAACCACTGAAATGTTCACATATCAAAAACCAAGTTAAAGTGCATGCAGAGTATCAAATATAAGGCAAATTCATTCTCATCCTATGATCCATTTTTGTGGAATTTACATTGCATGAACAATTAATTCAGTCCTAGAAAAACTGATGAATGCAATCCCTATCATGGCAGCCAGAATCAGATCAACATTACAGGGACAAATGGACAACATAATAAACACCAAAATGTTAAATTAAATATCCATAATAATTCAATCAATCGACAAAGACAACAACCTTGGAGCCCTTAAAATCCTCTTTGGTCAACTCTTCCTTCTGCAAAAACGCAGAGTAATTGTCAAATTCAACACAATTTAGTTGATGGCTATTTATGTTTCAATCCGAAATAAATGCTTATATGTTCGAGACACACAATGGAGTCATGTACCTGAACTTTCACAGCATTAGAGAGACAGGGTCGCATGGTACGGTTTCCCAAGTCATCGACCAAACAAACACACTGTGACACATACAGCTAAGCTGTTACATTGCTACTTTTATACAAAACATTTACTGATAGAACAAATTTTATGTCAAAACTTGTATATAGATCCTTGTAAGTAGCACTTTTATTACTGATCACCGAGGTTAAACTCTTATTCGCATTCAGAAACAATTGAACAACACCAAAAACATTTAAGAAATTATGTCTTATGCAAAACCTGTGCTGTATGTCCTTTCTTCTTCCTGAGTCTAGAGAGGTCAACTCCATTAAAATTCATGTTATGCACAAACAACTCTCCTTGGTCATCATCCCCACATGCCCCAATAATTCCACTGGAAATTCCAAACCCACTTCTCAGCCCTCGAACGGTGTTTGCAACACTGCCTCCAGCCAAGGTCTTAACATTTGAAGAAGATTCATCATCACCATCATCATCATGGCTTGAAAGAACATGGCTTTTCACCTTCCTCAGTATATTTTCAAGCTCCACAAGCTCAACCTACCATCATGAAACAGATTCCACCAAACAATTCAACACCCCATGTCATGTCATGTCATGTAATATCACAACATTGCATCATCCTTATACAAAATATTTTAACATGAAAGCCATGCTTAGAAAATGTAACCATAAAAAATAAAAAGAGAAGCTTGTAAGAACCCACCTAGTGAAACTGATAACAAAAGTAAAAAAAGTGAGAGTGAGAGTGAGAAAATGAAAAAGGAAGAAAAGTGGTGATGAGGGGTGTACAGGTATGGAGCCTCCATGTTCACCGGAAATTTGATGAAGCAAGGACCAATCCACTCTTGCCACGTGGTCAACGAGAGCTGAGGGTTGGAATCCCAGAACAAGAGGTGCCTCTGCAAGATCAACCTCGTTCTTCGACAATGCTTCTGCTCCCATTTTTCTGCTTCTCACTCTCACACTCTTCTTTTTTTCTTCTCTTCTCACCCTTTCTGGATTCTCACACACAACCTATATATACACATACATAACACACACACACACACACATATATATATATATATACACACAATGGTACAGTAACAGCACGATGACGCCGCAGCATTTTCCGGATATCGCGGTGTTCACTTTTGTTGTTTTGTCTGTACATTTTGTGAAGTCTTGTAATACAATCTATAAAATTAAATTGCATGAAATAAAATATGCAAGTGAATAATGAAAATTAATTTCAGTCTTTATTTAATTTATTAAGATTGAATTTTTCATATATATATATACAAAGAGCCAAAATAATCTTTCTACTTTTGTTTAATTTATTCCTTTTACTTTTTTTGTTGTGATCTTCTATGTCCGAATAAAATATTCGTGGCATAGATAGAAAACACATATATAAGAGAATATGAGAGTGTATCATATTCATGATATTGTGATATATTATTATTCTAAAAATAACAAAATAACATGCTAAGATACGTATACGATATATAAATAAAATTATATAAAAGTTTTACCGTTTGCTGAATATTTAGTCATATAAAATATATCTTTTTTATTTTTTTGTCTCATTATTAATAAAATGTTTAGTTAAGTTCTTTTAATTTGATCACTTTCTACCGAATTAGTAATAAAATTGTTAGCGTTAATCTTGTCATACGGAAAAGTCATGTTGTATTTTTTAAAACTGGGAGATTTGATATGAGTGTATGATAACATTATTCCATTATTAAAATTAAGAAATTTGATTGAAATAGAAAAATCAAATCAAATAAAATAAATATAACTAAAAAGATAATTAAGCCAAATTATGAATATTGATAAATATATAAATACAATATTTTAGATCCAAATAAAAATAGATTGTTTTAGATACGTACATTAAAAATTACTTAATATAATTTGTAAATAAGAATAGTATTATCAATAAGTTGACATTGACATTATTTCAATACTTTTAAATGTATTTTTTTTAAATAAAGATGAAAATGCCACGGTGGAGATATAATATGAAAATTATGGGGTCAAATAATATATAAAAGGTAGAAATTTGTAAAAACTCATAAATTCTAAGTGACAGAATGAACAAATTATTACACTCTTCTCCATCATTGTATTAGAATAATTTACATGAGTATTTTATTTATTTATTTTACTTTTTTGCATATATTTGATTTAATAATTTATTTTAAGCATTTTAGTTTTCATTTTTCGTTATTTGTTTATTACTTTCCTACATTTCTATCTTTAATATTTCATATCTTTTACTTTGGACACATATTTACACTATCTTCAATAGATTTTATTTTAAGTAATATCTATATTTTTAAATATATCTGTAAATATTTAATTTATAAAAATTTAACATATTGTGATGATGAAATGTCTCCAAAAAAATATCAATCTCCTTCCTCAAACACATAATATATTTGTTGATGAAAATTCATTAAAAACAAAAATAAATCATTTTTAATTATTTTAAAAAATGGTTTATTTGTCATGATAATTCCAAATTAATTTTTTAATTAATTTTGGCGAAATTTTTATAGTAATGATTTATTGATCCTTATCATTTTAATTTTTTAATAAGCTTTCAACAAATTCAATCTCTCGAAAATAATGATGTTTGATTTCAACAAAGTAAACTAACTACCTATTATCCCTACTTTAAGAAAGGAAATAAAAAGGTATTTGTGGTCACCATATAAAGAATAGATTTTGTTATTATTATAAATTAGAAGATAAATAGGTTCTTAATATATTGCAATGTAGAAAATAATTTGTTATTAAGTTATTATAATTCAAAAGGAGATGAAAAGATATTTGTTTTTATATGTTTTGGATACTATATATATAACACCTACCTTTATTGAATAAAATTTCAATCAGTTTGTAAGTGACATATTTTTTTATTATTTCTTTGTTTTTTTTTTTCCTTTTCATTTTACTGTTATCTTAGCTGCATAAGAGTATTAAGTGAAATGATTAATGCTGATTTTAAGTATTGATTTATTCATAAAATATGAGTAGATTTCAAATTAATATCAGGTTTCGAAGATGTAATTAATGTTTTTTTATGGGAAAAAAATGATAAATAGTGTATACCCTTTAAAATTATTTGAACACTGTCATTCAATCACGATTCCTATTTACAATAAGTTTATTGGCGAATTTAATTCATACATATCGTGGTGTGAAAATTGTACCATGTTAACTAATTAAGTATGATTATTGTAATATTCAAGGTAAAAAGTTAATAATTTTGTCACACGTGATATTAATATGTGATTACACCCTCAAACTTAAGAAAACAGCAACGTTGATTTCATTGTGATTATATTGGTTGAAAAAACTTTCTCTTTTGTGTTGTGCTAATATAATAGAATAAGCCAGCAGAAATCAAGGACGAACCTTTTTAGATTCCCATCTAAACCCTAATAACACAGTAATATTTTATACACATTTAGACTTTTTTATTTATTTTAAGTAAGGAGCGTATTATTTATTATTGGATATTACCAAAACATTAGTTCATCATTATACACTTAATCATTAAGCTTTTGCATTTTGTGAAAAAGTGATCAATAACTGCTAATATTTTCTTTAGCTTTTTATTAAAAATTTGATACATGACACCTATTCATCACATACAAAACAAATGAGAATTGGACTAAAGATTGAGTAAAAAATATGTTAGAAGAATATGAGAAGATAAATATCGAGAGATCTCACAAAGAATGAAAACTGAGTCAACATATAAGGAAATGACGTCGTCTTTAACTCAAAACCTTAAAGTATTGAGTTTGTGGGTCTTCTTTCTTATATGTTGCTCAACTTTTTTATTTTTACTTACACTTGAATACTTAACAAAATATTCTATTTTCTAATTTTTATAGATAAAAAAGTGAAATGAATGCATTTTTTTGTTGTTGAAGTAAAATATGTTCAATAATTCAGTGCCTTTTTTATACTTTACGCTTTAAGAAATGTTAGCTTTAGTTTAGTGATATCCTTTTTGGGGTTTTGCTTGGTCAGCATTTTGTGGACAATGGCATTTTCTTCGGCTGAAAACGAAGGCGTGAAGATTCTGATTGCAAAGATCTTGGGAATGGTTAATGCCATTGTTGCATGCACTTCTAAGAGAAAAATCTCCCACTAATTACACATAAAATAATATATATTTTAGAACCTATCCATTAATAGAGTAGCTCATAAGAACTAAGGTAAATTAATACTTATTATATAATACATAACAATACATAACTTTGGTGGGCTTCTCATATTATATATACTCATTTACGTTATTTGGATATTAAAAAAACAAATATATCATATCATTAATGGTTTTTCTAATTCAATACATACCACATATAAAATATGTCACTTATTATCTAGCTAATCACTGTTTCGATTTATTATATTTGACTAAGTCCAAACAAAGCAAAATTCAGCATATAAATATCATCAAATCCAGATAATAATTTAATTATATACATTTATTTAAGCATACGTATTATTCAAATAATAAAACAGGTAATAAAATATTTTAAAAGGTGCTTTAAATCATATAAAAATATATTTCAAAATCTTTTTAAACAATATTTTTGAGGAAGAAGAGAGATAATTGATTTGTCATCTTCCTAGCTTAAACTTTATTTTTGTAACTTAAGTGATGTAAACAATTACTTGACTATCTAATATTAAAAAGGGTTTAGAAAAAATCCGAACACAAATATTAAATTGGGATTCATTTATGAAATTTCAAAAAAAAAAAATCTCAACATGAATATCATCATTTAAGTAATTAATTGAATATTTAAGTAGATGACATCAATCATCTTTTGATGAAGGGAAGGTCAGTTAAATGGAGAACTTAATTAGTTGTTTAACTTAAAATGTAATAAACTTAAAAATCCACCTTAAAGAATTTAAAATATAATTATTTTTTAATAGGTTTAATTAAATTCAAATTTTTTTCTTAAATTTTAATATTTTCAATTAATTTCTTATTATTTTTTTGGTTTATTTTGCTTATTTGTCTTCACAGATATGAAGTTTTGTAATTAATATAAAAAGATAATACAGTTAATACAAAACGACAAATAAATTTTATTATTTTCATTAAAAATTTATTATAAAATAATAAGATGATAACGATCCCTTGATTACTCTTGGTGATGACATGAAAGTCACCCATGAGTACAACGACCTATCTAATATTTTGTCATTTATTCTTTTATACTAGTAGCTACATTATTTTATATTAATCACAAATTTTTATATTTTTAATACATAAAAACAAATAAGTTAAATGGATGGAAAAAACAGTAGTCATATTATATAGTTAATAAAAAATTAAATACAAATAATTTAATTTATAAATATAAAAAAATTGAGTACTTAATCAAAACAAACTAAAAAAGTTGAATAAAATTTTAATTAAAAATATTTAAATATTTATGAAAGACTTAGTCTTTCTAATATATATTCTATATATAGTGGTGGACGTGTATTCTATTTATGTAAAATCCACTTTAGGATAAGCAGGCGTGGAATAAAATATTGGTTTTAGGAAGCACAATGAATGATTAATAAGCCGAAATGGTATCAAATCATTTTCCCTGCAATGATCTACTTAAGATTCGTGCCACACTTATTAAACCTACTTTTTGGATTCTTTTAGACCCAAAAATAAATAAATAAATAAGAGACTGAAATAGAAACGTTGCAATGGTGCAATGGTTCTGCTTCACGCTCAAGCGCCGGAAAACAAACTATTAATTAATTTTATGCAAATTATGATAGAGCGCATTAAAACATAAACCATGCATATATTATTTTATAATTACATTTTAAATTCAATTTTTTAAAAATAAATTAGGATTCTGTTATTTATTATTTTTAACATTTTTTATTTACATGTCATTTATTTGACTGTTAAATGTTACAAAGGCATATTTATTTGACTGTTACTTCTGAGTATGAGACACAATGAAATGGAAATTAAATTTATCTAAATGAGTTGTTCATCATTCATGATTTTTCATCTAAATCTTTTTTGAGGCACAAAATAGTTTATAATTTCATAAATCTTTCTTGAAGTACAAAATAATATAGTTTATAATTTCATTCCATATAATATTTTCATATTAGTGAAAAAAAGTCAACCTAACGCTGCCGCTAATAACACAAACTCAAATTATCGAAATTCCTATCACGTGAATTTTTATTTTAATAATATATTTAAATTTATGATGTATTATTACTTAACTAATATGGTTTGTGCCGGAGATTTATAGCCATATGTTTTAACATGCTTACTTATTCATTTATTTAAAAATCTTAATTAAGTTTTAAAACTTAGAATTTAACTAAATTTTAAGTACTTCATTGATTTAACGTCTATTTATTGATTTGAAATGAACTACAAGTTGGCATCCTAACGTGATTTATTATGTTTGAAAATGAGAAAGTAATCTAGAATGGGCTTGGCCCATCCGCAACTTAAATCGGGTTTTTATTCTGCACTCCCGTCAATATAAATCTGCAGCCCCATATAATCGTAAATGACCACTTTGCCCTTATGAAAATGAATGTTGCGGTGCGAGTGACACTGTGTTGCTTCAGAGCATTGGTAGTGTTCATGGTGGTGGCTTACGGTGGTTAGAGGCAGTGGTTGGAAGGTTCAAAATATAATAAAGTATATAATTTGAAATATATTTTTAAATCTGAAAATAATGTAAATCTAAAATATTTTTATGCTGGCAAATAATTAGCACCTCAAAGTCATTCATTAATTGTTCAGGATATTCCATTACCCTCTTCAAACAACCACACATTACAACACAACTGAACCAACAAAACAGAACTACCTAGTACCTTGCAAGAAAGCAAAAAAAGTTACATTAAATTTTCCAAACCAAACACACACCAAATTCTGTCATATAAGGTAAAGTTCACTTAACATGAACACCACCAACTAAGCCCACTAATACGCATATTATATATATTATATAGTATTGATGCACACACCAACACCACTGAACATATATATATATATATATATATATCAAGCACTAATTCCATTTTTGGAGTTAAAGTTTGATGATCCCATGTTGGCAACATGAAACTGCGATGTGTACTTATAGGATGCACCTTCATTCACTGGAGGCTCATTCAGAAATGCCCAGCTACTCTTGGTCCACCTGCATGCATGCATGCACAAATTAAAACTATAATTAATCAATTAATTAACTAAATAACACTGTATAACAAGTGGATTAGTCGTACAATATATTAATTATATGAAATACTGCAAGAGAAAAGTTTATAATTACCAGCCATTTTTCTTGATAAGCTGCTCCAAACTTGAATCAACAAGGTCCATATTTAAGCTTTCACGTACACGTGTCACTGGCATGCTTACTGATTTCTGAAACTTCTTCTCAGGCTCTTTGTTCTTGTTGCCCTGTTCATTCTGCATCAGAAAAATCACATACAAAACTTAACATTAATTGATATGATCAGTTTCAAAATTTATATGTAGAGATTAAGAATTATAAGAAGTTTTTTAATGATATAATCATAAGCAGAAGACAAAGATATAATTAATGATATTTAAGGCACAGAGGTTTCAAACTTTCAAACCTGAACAGTGTATGGTGAAATAGCAGTAAGGTGTTCTTCCTCTATCTTCTTCTTTGATTTCCAAAAAGCCTCAATTTCATCTTTGGTCAGTGAACGGTTCCTCTTAAGTGTGGCTGAAACATTCACAAACCTCACCCTCATCACAAATTACCATCTTCTACCATTGGTTTATCACTAACTTACAACAAGGTATAAACACAAACCATAACTTTTTTTTGATAATTTTGAGTTCATGTTTCAAATGTAAAAAATAAAATTATTTAAAACAATTTAAACTTAAATGTAGATTATGGATCTTTATTTAACTTGATCCAACACAAAATCAAACACTGAGTTATAATATACCTGACTTAGGATCCACATGGGTAGCGTCCCATCCTGCCATAAGAGAACCCATTGTATTGTGTTATGAAACTGTGAGTGAAACCACAGTGTGTTAATATCTAAAAGGATAATTAATTAACCTACTTGCTCGGATTCACAGGTTTATAATATTTTATAGAGTTCTTGATCAAAGTGGTGTGATGGCTTCTTTTTCCTTTGTTCTTATCGCTTCTTGATTTTTTTCTAAGGCGTGAAGAAAAAGATGGAGTGGGTCCCACATCCTATATAGCACTTCTCCTATGATTCAGATGAATAAAGTAAATGAATGTTCTGGGCTTCAATTAATGCAGCCCACAGAAAAAGAAAACAAGGTGGCGATATTTGCGCTTTCTTCTTTTCTTTGATTAATCTTAAAATTGAATATTCAGTTTTTTATCTGTGTTTTTTTCTTGTCTTGAACGGGTAATGGGGCACAACTGAAGGGTGTATTGTGGTTATAGTCATTGTTTATTTTTTATTTTTTGTGTTTTGAATCCATAGAATATTACTAATATTATATGATTTTGAAAAAATTGAGTTTCAATTATTAAAAAATATTATCCAATTACGCGTTGTCAATATCTGTATATCTGACTCCTCTGCATGACACCGACAAACAAACTTAATAATAACATATTTTTTATCAAAAAACAATAAAATATTTTTCAATAATTTAAAAGTACTGTGAATATTTGGGTCCAACACTCCATAATAAACAAAAATATAGAGTTTCTTCTGATGAGATAAGATTGAGATTAATTTGTTAATGTGTTATTATTATAATTGATTAAAGTTTAATTAAAAGGAGCCTTATGATGAATGATAATCTGTAGATTTATGCAGATGGGACCCACTTCAATCAAAGAATCTTATCTTCGACAAAATATCCCCTCAGCCACAGTCCCCACTTAACTCTGCTTCTCCTTTTTTGTTTTTGTTTTAACTTTCTTTTAAAGTTATAATGATAATATAACATAGTTATCAACCTGATCCACCATCATATTTAAATATATTATTTTATAAATTTTATTATTCATTACTTGACATGTTATCCTCAATTTTTTAATTATTTTACTTTTTAAGAGAATTATAACACCTAGTCATTCAACAAAAATTGTAATAAAACGCCAATGTGCAACAAATTATTATTTTATAAATTTAATAGATAAATAAAATATGTTCAACATAAGAAATTTTGATGATAAGATATGCAAGCTTTCATATAATAGAATTAACAAAGTGGTAATACATTGAAAAAGAAAAATATGCAGACAAAATAAAATTACTTTTTTATTTATTAAAAGATAAAAATTTAAAATAATATACGAGAACAAATTAATTTCAGTTTTTATTTTTTTATAGAAAAATTAGTTCAAACACACTTTAAATTTATTTTTCATTCATAACATTTAAATACAAATATTAATTAGAAGGTCCTAGAACAGAGTGATATACCACCATTAAATAGGTCAAAGGATGAAAGTAAAGCATTTCTTAAATTGTATGGTATATCTTTTGAAAATATATATGATTAAATTTTAACTTTATTTGGACAATCTTTAAATTTAAAGATTTTGAAATTTCTCATATGAGGTTAAGGGCATTCTTGTATTTAATTTAACCATCTTGATCTAATATTATTTTTGTAATTTGAAGAAAAAACTTTGAATTATAGTTTTTTTTTAAGAATCTTTAAATTATATTTATTAATTATTATTAAATACCAACCACTAGTTATATTACTTAGTTTAAAATACATACTGTCTGATTATTTTAATTTCTTAAATAGAAAAATAATACGATAATTAAAAAAATCATAAACAATTCACACTAATTCATAGAAATTGATGTCATGAGATGATAATGATTATATCCATTCATATTTGATCAAAGTATATTGTCACCGTATTACACACTTAAACACTATTCTTTTATTGGATCAAACTTAAAAATTACTAAAAGTGACCATGTTGAATTTATATAAGAATAAAAGTAGTTTAAATGAAGTGAAATATAAGTATTTATTAGTTAATTTAAAAATTTTAAAAGTGAAAAAAACTTAATTATTTAAATTTTATTTCACAAAAGTTATCATTTTCGTATGTATTTTAATTTGTCTTTTTTTTAGTTTATAAATATTTTGTTCATTTTTTATAATATAAGTCTGTTCCACTTATGTTAGTAGAGACAGAAGTGTAATATAGTAATTAAAATCCTATCTAAATTTTTCTTTTATCTTTAGACTTAGGTTATTGATATGGTTAGAGATATGTGTTATATATAAAATTAAATTTGATGGATAAAGATAAATATTTAATAATGTCGAGTTATAGTGATACTTTTAGTTTAATGACTGTGACATGTTTAATTTGAATAACAATAATTTTTTTAAGTAAGGAAAATTAGTTAAAATATAATATCATCTTATAATAAAAGATTTGAATTATGTAGATCTAACTTCATCACAACGACGATATATGAATAATATATTGATTTGAATTGTTAGATTGTTGTATTTTGGAAATATAGAAATATACGAATACGAGCAGTAGAAATTTTAATCATTATTTGGTACTGTAGAAGTTATGTTGATAATGTTGAATTTATGTAGTTGTATTGTTAGTTGATGGAAGATTCGTTAAATAGTCGGTAAAAGTGTATTTTTTTTAATTGAGAAACTATTCTGACTGTAGTCTTATTGCATTGTAATATATTTTTATTTAAATAGTTGATGAGATTAAGTGTATATGTCTGATCAAGTTACGTTAAAGTGGATGGAACATGAAATATATTAATTTAATAAATGAAACTAATCCTTTTAAACTCGTGGCATGTTGTGTATATTTAGATTGGATGTTGAATGTTATAAAATTTAACCAAAGTTTACACTTGGTGAGTTGATAAAGTGTTGAAAATCACTTCTTTTAAAAGTTAGAACTAGGTTGAATCAATTTGATTGTACATGATTTCAGGTCTACAGTTTTTATATTGTTCGTTCAAGAGATATTTTGACCGCTTAAGTAAAAGTGTAATTGTTAGCATTATCTCCACTCAAGTAAAGAAATTTTTTCTTAAACCAAAATTCTTAAAAAACTTAAAAACTTTGAAAAGGTATTTCTTTAATTAAATGTATACAATTACGGTACATACATATTTGTATGAAAATATTAAATCATCTGTTTAGTCAATTTTCTTGATTTTATTAGATGAATTTTGTTTTTACATTATAAGTTGTGTAATGTAAATTGATGTGAGTAATATGTAAATTAATAGATGTTGATGATGTGACTGTAGACATAATATTATTAACGAGGTAATATTATATCCTGGAGACATAATATTATTAACGAGATAATATTATATCCTGTACGATGGTTAAATATATTGAATTGAGAAAAATTTATATGATTTAGTTTATGGTATAAGAAAGAAGATGTAATAAGTTATAGGATTTTATCATATCACATAGGTGAATAATGTGAGAGTTTAAAGAGATTTTTATAATTTAACTTTTAGTGTGAAAAAAAATGGTGTCTTATAAGTTATAAGGATCACTTTATTGTATAAGTAAATAATTTTTGTCTCTATTAAATGTCGAAGAAAATAGTATAGTGTGACGAATGCATAATTTCTCAAATCTAAATTTCATAGATATGTGTCTTTCAAAAGTTGTCAATTATTTATCATGAATTTGATATGAAATGTGAGTGTAATTATTTAAAATATGAGGAGTGATATTGTTAACATGAGATAAATATAATTTATTTAATTATGTATGAACAAACATAGGTTTGGTGTGAATATAATAAATAGATTCGAACGTATATGATTTTAAAATAATGTTATTATTTGATGTTATAATTTTTTTTTGAAATTATTAATTTATATTATTTTTCTAGGTTTTATTATGATTTGATTATAATGATGGTGTATAATACAAAATTAATTATATTAAATATAATAAAATTTCTTTCTTATATAATACAATAAGTATATTTAAAAATTATTAAAAATTAATTTGATGGTTAAGAGGATAATAAGAGAAAAAATGTTATTGAGATTCTAAATTGATTTATGAAAAAAAGAATAGATAGAATATTAAAGGAAATTCTTTACTGTTTTTACTTTTTTTTATTGGTTGGGTTCGTATTATATTCCAGTGCACTATTTCTTTTTTAACAATAAAAAATAAATTAAATTAAAAAAAAACATTTTAGGAATACTTAAATCTTTATACAATGTCTATATATAACTACACTAAGTAAAGTGCAAAAATTAACATCTAGTATTACACTATAAATGCGGTCAAGTATTTCAGTGAAATTATACTATGATTAACTAATAATGTAAATATAAAATTGTGTATCAACAAAGTCGAAGATCTTGATAATGAATCAAAACTATACAAATGAAAAAATCTTTATGAAGCTACATAATTTCAACAAATTGTTCAGCTCTTATAATCTTTTTATCGCGTAATCTTCACCACGATCTTCTTTATCCACCTCTGCAAAACAAAGAAACACCAATCCTCCTATAGTAATTATGATGTGTTTCCCTTTTTTTCGTTCATTAATCTCACCACCTAACTCCTACCACTTTACTCCAAACAGTGCAGTATTATTCTTGCACTGTAATATATCTCATGTTTAGAAAACAATGCCGAACTTCTGTCTAGTATACGAATATAATAATATGAAATATATATGTATTTGTATATAGAATATTTTACAAATTGTTGAAATATTAAGTTGTAAAAATAATATATAAGTCATGTTTATTAATAAGATAAGAAACTATCATCTGTGAAATATAATAATGTATAAAATATGAATACAAATAAATTAATATTTTAAAATCAATCATACTACATGATATAATATTAATAGCATATATTCACTATCATCACGTACTCAACATAATATATATAATTCCATCACTCTCGATTAAGATATGAAAACTCAACTTATTTCAATAAAATTGTGCCATTTTATCATATTTAATATGTTTTGAAAAATTTTATTTAGCATATCATACGAGATATTAACATTTGATTTATTAAAAATATAAGATAGTTTATTAAAATCATTAAAAAGCTTAAACAATAAAGTGTTACATAAGTTTATTATTGAAATTATTTATGCACAATAATATCTATTTTAAAAAACTTTATATCCAAATATATTCTATTAAAATCGAACAAGAAAAATGTTCGATTTTAAAAAGTTATATTCATTCCTAAGAATGATCTTTTTGATGCAAAACTATTTTCTTTCTCAAAACATAAAAATTTTATGGTCAAAACCAAACAATTTAACTGATTCCTAAGAATTGTGATTCTCAAAATTAACGTTTATAAAACAAATTCTCTTGACTTTTGATATATACTTTAGACTAAATTGTAGGTAAAAATTTTGATACTTTGAAAATAGTTATGTGTTTAAATATGTATTAACTTAGTATTATTTCTTAATTGTTGTTAGAGAAACACGTGTTGTTATTAGAGTAACACGTGTTTACGCTGTTCTTAATCTAGTTAATGATATTTTATTCGTCTTCTGATTATAAATAAATAAAAAAGATTTGAAAATGGATTCTGGCGGAGGTTCATGATACCTTTTCTCTCCTGGGACAAAGAAAGAGAAATAAAGCAGAAAAAGATGGGAAAAATTTGGAAATGTTTAATAAAGAAAAAATATAATAGAGGAGAGAAATTTCAAATACAAAATTTACTATTTGTATTATATTTTAATCATATTTTATTTATTTATCTCCGTTTTGTATTTAATCTCATTTTAGCCAAACATCTTTATTTTGATTCTCTTTTGTTATGTTTTTATTTCCTTACATGCTTATCTTATTTTTCTCGTATTTTTCGGCGGACATGGGGCCCACTGATTAGTGCCACACGTATCGATGTGGAATGCCTTATCCAAGGTGCGAACCTACCCACAGTTTCTTTCAACTCAATAAAATAGAATTCTCAAATTATATTTTAAATTCTGAAATTTAATAAAATAGAATTTTGGAAAAAGAAAACACAAAACATGTACTAGGAAGAGTCTTACAAAGACTCTATCTATTTATCCATAAATTCAAATAAATACACAACCTCATTAATACTTTGTTAGACATTATATAATTGTCTAAACGGTACCACAACCAATTTGAGCAAGCAACTGAATAGTTGACCAAAGTGAAGTGCACAAACAAAGAAGAAAAAGGCAACTACTATAAGTAACATTAGATAGAAGCTTCATCATCATAGTTCTTAGTTCATATATTATCTCCATCACTGAAAAGGAAAAGAAGAACCTTGAAAGATATCAATGGAGTTTGAAGATTTGGCAGAAGGATGCATTGCAAAGATACTGTCACAAACCACTCCTCTTGATGCATGCAAGCTCTCCTTAGTTTCCAGAACCTTCTGTTCTGCAGCTGAATCTGACTTTGTGTGGGCTGCTTTTCTCCTCCACTTGTCCTCTATTGTTCCTCCTTCCTCATTTACATCATCTAGCTCCAAGAAGGATCTCTATTTCAATCTCTGCAACCACCCCACCATCATTGATCAGGGTAAAAAGGTAAAAGATTAAAACTTTTCCTTGCATTAATTAAAAGGGTATTGAGAACATTATATGGTTAGAGTATTACATGTTCATGGTTTTGATCAAACATGATTTGGTAATCTGGGGTCATGTGATAAATTCTCATGAATATGGTGGTGGTGGTTTCAAAGTGAATGAAATGTGTTGTCACTGAAATTAATGCAGAGTGTTCAGTTGGACAAAAGGACCGGGAAGAAGTGTTACATGCTTTCTGCTAGAAATCTGGACATTGAATGGGGTGATGCTGTTCAACATTGGGAGTGGACAAGCCTGCCAGAATCCAGGTTAATTAGTTGCTTGATTAAGTTTTTAATAAACATTTTGTCACCTTAACTTTAACTACAATGTCAAGGTTTTACATGTGTTCATGTTCATGGTCAAAATTGTGACTACATGAACTATATTTGATTGTGGTATGAAAAAACACAACTTTGATCAGAATTTAGGACATTGAGCAATTGATTATGTTAAGGGCTGTCTTAAATTTTGTGGTACATGTGATTTATTCGTTGTTGTGTTACCAGGTTCGAGGTAGTTGCTGTGCTTCGTGCTGTGTGCTGGTTTGATATCAGTGGGAAGATAAGCACCCTTGCCCTGTCATCAAATACTCATTATGCAGTTTTTCTTGTGTTCAAGATGATCAATGCAAGTGGGTTTCACTATCACCCCACAGTGATATCAGTTGGTGTTTCTGGAGGCAGCACCAACACCAAATATGTTTGTTTGGATCTGAACTTGAAAGATAATCGCTTGAGCGAACTAGAATGTCCTAAAGTGAGAAGTGATGGCTGGTTGGAGATTGAGATGGGAGAGTTCTTCAATTCAGGCCTAAAAGAAGAGCAAGTGCATATGAAAATCATGGAGACAACAAGTCAGATTTGGAAGTGTGGTTTTGTTCTTGAAGGAATAGAAATTAGGCCTAAACATCTGATATGTGAAACAAGTTCTTAGGCCTCTAAGAATGCAGAATCGTCTTCATAGAAGTTTATTCTTGCTTGCAAATCTTTTTATTTTTCCCAAAATCATTGTACATATACATAAATTATTATTTTATTGTAACATTTTTTTATATTTATTACTGTTAGCTTAATATATATGAAATAATTTTAGCATTGTAAAAGCTTAGAATGTTTCACATCCTTAAATTTTACAGAAACCCAAAATTCTGATGGATTTCAATAAAACCTGTGAAGGTCACCACGTGGTTAATATTTGTCACTATCTAAAGGGTTTCTTTCCATGAATTGGGTGCCTTGCAATGAGTTGATAATTTCTGACTTGAAAAATTGGTCAAGTAATTGGGCTGTACCACACTCAAAGGCACAAGTCTATTTGTTTGCCCATTTGCATGGAGCTAGTAGATGCCCCTAAAATTAATTAATGACTATACTTGACATATTATATAAAAACTAATTTAATAAATATATTGTATAGAAACTAATTTAGTAAGCATATATAATATAAAAATTAGTTAAATAATCAAATAATAAACATTTATTACCAAAACATCTTTTACTTGTTACTTACCTACTTAATGTGTTATATTAAAAATTAACAAGATGACATAATAAAATCAATGAAAAATATTGTATGTCAAAAATTTATAGTCCTTTAAATATAATTATATCTCTCTCACCTACACACAATATTGAAAACAAAATGTAGAATATATACGATAAAATACAATTCAAAAGATGAAATCTTTTGCTTCTTTTCACAAATGGGTCCTCTTTTCCATTAAACTCTGTTCAGAGCCACAATTTACTAGCAGAAAACATCATTGCTTTTTTGTTCGTGTTCTTTAAATATAATTATATAAAAAAAATTCATGTTTCTTGTTGTTGATAGGGTTGCTGCTTCCAACCAAGCAATTATCCCCAAGTTGAAAAAGAACCTTTCACAGCAAGCAAAAACCAAATACACAAATCCAAAAGAAAAAAAAAAAGTAAAGATAATGATATGACAACTCTCTTTCTATATATAATAAATTAACACCTCTTTTATAATAATAAAACATTTAAATCAATTAATGAAAATTTAAAAAGTAATTAAACAAATAAGTATCAACTCAATAATAATGAGTAATAAGTAGCATTAAAGGGAAGCAAGAAAAGTTAAAAAAGGAAAATGAATAAGTAACTTCCACCCAAGTTCCTTCAACTTATTATTCTTGAAAATTTGGAACTTGACAACATCATCTACAATACCCTATTGAATACCAGAAACCTGCAAAGAAAGGCATTCATGTGTGAACACGAGGTACAGTAATGGCATATCAAGGGAAAACCTTTGACTATTATTTTAAATGACAAAATCATGTTTTTTTTAAGAACTCATGACTTAAATGCTGTACTTCTGAGAGGGACAAATATATGGTAAGTTAAAAGTTTAAGCAAACAATATAATTTAAGAAAGGAATTACTGATAAAGAATATTAGTGATTAGACTAATAGAAGATATCCCTGTTGAAATATTAACAATGAAGCCATATTTTTATTCAATGCTGCTATTAATTGCAGTTCATGAATCTGTGGCCAATTAAAACAACTTTCATGCACTGCAACCACTCTGGTTTAAATTCCATTACTTCAGAATATTAAAGAAAACAAGTGAATATCCTTCATACTCTGTAACTTCAGAATTATACATGTAATAGGAAAATGAAGACTTGAAAGTTAAATGCGAAGTTATTAGGAAAAAAAAGAAAAAATAAAAAAAGTGAGGTTATTTAAATTGAAAATTGAAGAAGAAACAAATGAAAAATTTATAATTAACTTGATTGATGTGATAAAAAAAGTTAAATTAATTATATAAAAAATAAATTACTGGAATATTTTTGAGTGAAATATCAAATAAGAACGAGTATGACTAATTATAAACTAATTATTTTATGAAATAAAAAATAATATAAAAAACTATTTAAATTAAAATATAATTTTTTAAATAATTAATTGCAAATAATGTATAATTTTTCACATACCAATTTTAAAAAATTAAAATATAATAAAATTAATTTACTTCAAATTTAAAAAATCAGATAAAATTAATTATTAAATATTAAAATAATTTATTTCATAAATATCAAATCTTAAATTATTTTATTTTGTTTTATTTATTATTACAATATTTTATTTAAACTTAATCGTTAATCAATTATTTTTTATTTTGCTTATACTTAAATTCACAACATATTTTAATTGATTATGGGTATCTTTCTTGCAAATCATCACAAGAAATTTTATATAAAATTTTATTTTGTTTTCGTATTGTAATGTCTAGTTTTTCAAATTTATGTTTTAATTCACTTCTTTTTCGTCGTTGAAAACAAACAAAACATAACCCTAACTAAGACTATTATCCCTAAAACAAGGATCTATGCTAAAAAAAAGTATATGACAGAATATTTTAAAAGTAAATGAAAAACAAATTGAACCTGGTGAGTGCTGGACTCCACTGCTCCTTCAAAGTTTTAAATTTCACCTCGTTAAGTTTCAGTTATAAATATTCAACTTTTGGTAAAAATAATTACCGAGACACAAATTAAAAAAATTAATAATTTGATTAAGGTTAGAAGTGACAAATAACAAATATTTATAATTCTATAAAATTAATAAAATTTAATGATAATATCAAAAATTGAAGTGATAAGATTATACTTTCTTTGTGTGTCTTCATCCCTTCTTTAAAACACTTTTTAGTTACAACTTTGTTTTTATACTTTAAATATCTTGTAAAAGTGTAACATTTTTTTCAGAAAAGTAAAACGTAAAGAATAAATAAAATATTTTAAAATTACTATATTTAATAGTAGTGACAAAATTAGTTACCTTAAGTATTTGTTTCTTGTTAGCTATAAACGATTGATTAAAGTCTTGTTGTATTATTAGTTAGTCTACTACAAACCATTAGTTATTTTGTTAGTAATAAGTTACAAAGAGTTAAAATTTGTTGTATAATTAGAACTTTGTTGGATTGAGCGTATACATAACTCGAACATGAAATAACGATTTTTATATTTTTGTTAGTTCAGAATCGTGTTTTGTTAGTGCAAAGAAATATTAATTAATTATCTTAAGTAAAAAAATATTATCTAAATATGGATTATCGTGCTTAGTATATATGATATGAAGTTCTATTATTTGTCTGATTTTTCTTTTCTTCGGACAATAAATCTTTGAATGGGTTTGATTAATAATATGTTGTGTTTGATAAACCTCATAACTTACCAAATTCTCGTATTCAATGAATATCTATGAAAAAAAAAAAACAAAGTGCACAAAAAAATGTTTAACTGATTGAAATTTGAAAATGTTTCTCTAGTTTATTTATCAGAAAATACGTTATGTAAAAATAAAAACATATAAAATATTAACATTTTTTTATGTAAAGTTAAGAGTGATTATAGTGTTAAAGAATATTTATGATATAAAGCATGGAAAAATTTATCAAATAATATCTATGTTATAAAAGTTTGGAAAAAAATGCTAAAAAATATTTAGTGTTATAAATTTTACATAAGTTAATCAAATAATACTCATGTTGAAAGATCTTTAAGGAGATTTTAAAGAATAGTCTTGTTAATGACTTAGAGAGACTAAGTTAAGAATATCCATTTCGTGAAAATACTTTAAATTATGTATAGTATATCATTTGTTAAAGAATTGAGTTAAACAATTTGATTAAACCTTCTAATGTGAAAGAGAAGAAAATTGACTATTAAAAATAATTTAATAGTATTAAGATGAGTTAGACCATTTAAAAAAAATACTTTTGTTAATAAAACTTAACATTTGCTTAAAAATTATATGGAGCCTTTATCACATAAAAACATCTGTATAGTGTTTTTTATTATCTTTGCGGTATTCTTTTAGTCAATCTTAAGTTGTGTTTTGAGTGTTTGTGAAATTTTAGATTTGTAAATTATTATTTTTTATTGTTTCTCAACATTTGTCCTTAAAATATCCACCAAACATAATTCAATTCCTTTTTTAGGTCTATCCTCGTTTTCCACTTTACTTCTATCTGATGTTCTTTAATTTTTGGATGGTCTTGTAATAATCAAACAACAAATTCTAAATTATGAAAATTCTACAACAACATTATGAAATTTGAAAATTTGAAAATTCTCAGGTGTGACAAGATTGATGTTAATGTAGCAAATTGTAACAAATAGAATCGCCAATTCCAAAAGGACTTGAATAATATTGTATAATTATAATTTTAATACATGTTAATCATTTTTGTATAAACTTTTTCATTTACAATAATCATTCTATGGACAAAAATCATTAACTATCAATTTTTTAATAATTAAATTCAAAGTTGCCTTATAAAAAGTCAATATATTGAATATTCCATTAGGATTTTTATGTTAACAAAAACACTTGTTATTTAATTTATTACAAAAGTTGAAATCACTTCTAAAGGTTCAAACCACAAAATGCATCAAACAAAAAGATAAAATCACTAACAAGGATAAAGAAGATAAAATATACTTAGGTTAATAAAATATAACACGTAAAAGTTGAATAATTACATTTAATCTTAAGAAAAGAAAGTTTAGATATATGTAATGATATATAAACAAACTAACAATCAGTCATGGATTCTTTGTGACAAGTTTCCCCTCATTTTCTTTCATGCTTATAAGTTCCATTTTGTTAATACATAATTCTAAAATAACTATAATTAATACACCAATTGTAAATAGTCATTAAATTAAACTTATTATATGCTATAATTTATAATTAGATGAAAATGAAAACATGTATTATTTGTTCAAAGAAGAAACGAAGGCGTAATAGAGGCTTCAAGTTTTCAAACCTAAATAGTTTATGGTGCTGTAAGGTGTTCTTCCTCTATATTTGATTTCCAGTAAGCATCATTTTATTTTTGGTGGGTGAAGGGTTCCTTTTAAGTGTGGCTGAAACATTCATAAACCTTGCCCTAATCACAAATTATCATATTCTACCATTGGTTAATGGCTAACTTACAAAAAGGCTTAAACACCAAGCATAAAATTTGTTTTGATAATTTTTTAGTAAATGTTTGGTTAGTTGTCTGAATCTTGCAATAAATGTTTCAAATGTAAAAACAAAACTAGCTAAAACAATTTTAACTTAAAGATAAATTATGGATCTTTATTTATCATAATCCAACACAAAATCAAACGTTGTCTAATAATGTACCTGAGTTATGATCGACATGGGCAGAGTCCCATCTGCAATAAGAGAACCCATTGTGAAACTGTGAGTAAAACCACAACAAGGTCTTAAAGGATAATTATTAACCTACTTTTTCATCTTCACAGGTTTATAATATTTTTATACAGGTTTTGTGAAAGTGATGAGATTGTCTTTTTTTTTTTTTTTTTCTTTGTTCTTATCGCTTCTTTATTTTTTTTTCTGATGAAAACAAACAAAGTGGGTCCCAGTTAACATGGAACACGATCCTATGATTCCTATGAATAAAGTGAATGCATAGTCTGCAGCCCACGTAGTTCAAAAAGAAGGGTTGCAGAAAATTAAAACCTTATTTTTGGATGTTTTAAATTTTCATTAATTCCTTACCAATATTGCAAGAGAATCACGTGACATTTTAATACCCCAAACCCTTTGTTAATAATATATGTTATCAGAAATAATCAGGTGTTTATGTATTAATAAAATGATAAAAGAATTTGAGAGTGATTTATTACAACTAAATACTGCATTAGTGGGTGATTATTATGACTAATTAAAGTTAGGTTGGAAGAAGCGTGACCATGACGGTGGTGTAGTTATCAAAAACGGTAAACGGTCCACATCAGTACCCAGGTGGGGCCCACCACAATAAAAGAATCTTATCTCCAAGAAAATATCCTCTCTGCCACCTGTCGCCACCTAATAGTGTTCTTTTTTGTTTTTTTTTTGCTTTTACTTTCTTTTTAAAATAAAAAAAATAGATTTATCATATTTGATTCACTATTTTAGATATTATGTTACTATCATCTATAAACGTGTTATGATACATTGTTTTATGCATGCTAATAAAAAGTGATTTTCATTAAAACGTATTATTTTTGATAAATTTCAATAAATCATAAAGAGATAGTTAGAAATAGTGTCTCCTACATTTTGTTCTGAGAAACATGCAAAACAAGTTAACAAAATCTGAGTGATAGATTTTACCAGGAAGCTTGATAGATATCAATGGAGTTTGAAGATTTGGCAGAAGGATGCATTGCAGAGATACTGGCACACACATCACCTATGGATGCATGCAAGCTCTCTTTAGTTTCCAGAACCCTTTGTTCTGCAGCAGAATCTGACTTTGTGTGGGCTGCTTTTCTCCTCAACTTGGCCTCTATCATTCCTCCTTCTTCATTTCCATCATCTAGTTCTAAGAAGGCTCTCTATTTCAATCTCTGCAACCACCCCACCATCATTGATCAGGGTAAAAAGGTAAAAGATTAAAACTTTTCCTTGATTAATTAAAAGGGTATTGAGAATATTACATGGTTTGAGTATTACATGTTCATGATTTTGATCAAACATAATTTGGTTATCTGGGGTCATGTGATAATTTCTCATGAACATGGTGGTGGTGGTTTCAAAGCGAATGAAATGTGCTGTCACTGAAATTAATGCAGAGTGTTCAGTTGGACAAAAGGACCGGGAAGAAATGTTACATGCTTTCTGCTAGAAATCTGGACATTATATGGGGTGATGCTGTTCAACATTGGGAGTGGACAAGCCTGCCAGAGTCCAGGTTAATTGATTGATTAAACATTTTGACACCTTAATTTGGACTACAATTTCATGGTTTTCTACAAGTGTTTGTGGTACATGTGATTTATTAATTGTTGTTACCAGGTTCGAGGTAGTTGCTGTGCTTCGTGCTGTGTGCTGGTTTGACATCAGTGGGAAGATAAGCACCCTTGCCCTGTCTTCAGATACACATTATGCAGCTTTTCTTGTGTTCAAGATGGTCAATGCTAGTGGATTTCACTACCATCCCACAGTGACATCATTTGCTATTTCTGGAGGAAGCACCAACACAAAATATGTTTGTTTGGATCTCAATGTGAAAGATAATTGCTTAAGAGAACTACAATGTCCTAAAGTGAGAAGTGATGGTTGGTTGGAGATTGAGATGGGAGAGTTCTTCAATTCAGGCCTAAAAGAAGAGCAAGTGCAAATAAAAGTGATGGAAACAACAAGTCATATACAGAAGTGTGGTTTCATTCTTGAAGGAATAGAACTTAGGCCTCATCATGTATGATCTGTGAAACAAGTTGTTAGTTGTTCTTAGCCATATTTTAGTCATACTTTATTTTTGTATACCCATTTACACTGAGTGGCCCTTTTACCAAAGTGGTAGATTTGTGATTATACCTATTGGCCGTGTGAATTGCTTTTAGATTTTTGTTAAATTGTGTTCTTACCATTGATGGAGACCTTTTAACCAATGCAACAGTCTCATTTTTGGCATCATATAAAATTTTGAAAACTTAGAATGTTTCAAGACCTTGAATTTTACAGAGTAAATATTGAAAGCCAAAGTTCTTATAGATTTCAATGAAACTAATGAAGTCATTAAGTGGTTAATCTTTGTAATTACCTAAATGGTTTATTTCCACCAATTGTGGGCTTGGTATGTTGCAATGAGTTGATAATGTCTCACTGGAATAATTGGGCTACGGCACAATCAAATGCATTGAATCGACCACTTAAAACAGGCAATTTCTTCTTACACCCCATCAAATGCTTCCTGCACCCATTAAATTTTCAAAATCCCAATTCTGTTCTGGACTAAATTTGGGATGTAAGGTGTACTTTTATCCTTTCCCGTGCAGGAAGCAAATGATGCCCTTAAAATAAAGTGGAGAAAGATAAGAGTATGTTTTGGGCCCATTGGCATGGAAAATTTGACTAAATCAGTAATACAGATAATAATACTGAGAATTGAATTAGAAAATCAGGATTGAGCCATGTGGGAAAATCTGATAAAGATGAAAAGAAAGCAAGAGCATAATTTGAAGGAGAATTTAGATAAGTGTCAAATAGTGTACCAAAAATATAGAAACATAATTTTCTTTCGTGTTGTCTGTTGAAGGTACCAAAAATCCGAGAATATATGAAAGTAATTGTTTGTAGGATGTTGAGCTGAAATGAAACTAGGAATAATGTGTTGGTGATGTAGTGGGTGTGTAGTCACTGTGATAGTCTTCTGTCACAAAATGCCATATTCTAAAATTTAAAATAATATTTTATCCCCACCATTCTGTGCTTCTTATTTTTCTTTATGTTTCTTTGTTTGGTTAGGGACGAATAAAGTGGGATATAATTTAGGCTCATTTAGAAAGAAAGGAAATCAAAAAGTTAAATAATTTGATTTAATGAAAGAAATACTATTTATATATGTTATTGATTTGATTGAATTAATGAGGATTAATATATTTCATTTTAATATAATATAAAAAATTTGAGTATAATTTTTAAGATAAAAATACTTTTTAGAAAAATTAGTTAAAACTAATAAATTATTTCTGAAAAAATCATTTATTCATTTTCTATAATAATTATAAAAGGTTAAAGAAAAATTCAATAAATAAAATTATTTTGAAAACACTAAATCTTAGATATATAGATAAAATTAGTAATTTAATAAATACTTTTTTCAAATTTACCACTTTTTCTATCTCATATTCATTTTCTCTTTCAAAATTTCCTCTAGAGATAATAACGAAGCATCTAAAACAAATACACACATTTTTTATAAAATAATATAAAATTAATTCTTAGATATACTAAATCACCATACCAAACTCAACCGACATAATATTCCATTTTTATTTTTTGTAACAATCTATTTTTTGTTTCAATAATTATTGATTATTATGTATTATGTAACATAAATAACTGTACTTTTATTATTTTATGACAATTAATAAAAAATTTCTATAAAAATATCGCTATAGTATAATGTCAATTTCCATTACAGATCTACAAATATTCTTGGTGTCATGTAAAACTGATGGTTAACAATTGCAATTCGGAGTCTTAACATAACTGCATTAGGTTAGGTTGTTGTCTATATAATATAATTTCTATTGTATTCTTTAAATTAATTTAGAAAATACATAATTATAAATATGCTGTATAATTTTAAACTTATATATTTGTTGAATTTTATTTTGATTTTAATTTGTTGATCCTCCAATATGATTTTGGATTCTTCTTTTTGCTTGACATAGGATTGAATTGTTATAATTGTTTGATTATTATAAAAATATTCTATCACATTAGTGACGATTAGTTATGCAAATTTGAGTTGGTATCAATTTATATATATGAAATGATTGAGAATTGTCTAATGAAAAATAGTAACATATTCATGAGAGTGATGTAATTAATACGTTGGATTTTTTATAATGATATTATTTATGGTAGGAATTTAAGCCAAATAGGAATTGGGATGAAAAAGATCTTAGTTTTTTTATGAGTTTTTTCACAACTTTTTAGTGTTATTTTTTCTATTTATTTATCTTTTGAAGAACTTACACTTTTCATAATAGTGTGGTCAAGAGATTTAAGCACCAGTAATCTTACCTAGTCATTCATCTTTTAATTCAATTAAAAAATTTAGGTCGGATTTTTACATTTGTTTACTAAACTCAGTCAGCTTACATATTTTGAACTTTTTTACTAAAATCTGTATTAGATTTTTTAAAAATAGATTATATTATTTAATATTTCAAAAAATAATATGTAGTTAATATAATAATATAATAAATTGAATAATATTTAAATTATTATTAATATTAATATTATTTACTAATTTTAATCCTCTTGAGTTGAATATTGGTTAAGTTCAAATCACAAAAAAAATCTATCTTAATCTATTTTAGTTGGACTACATAGTGCAATGGTTAGAATCAATGAATATCCTTAATTTCTAAATATTGTTATTGTTTCAAATATTTATATTGTTTAGTTGTGAGGAAATAAATTGAAAGTGTAAACAAAGTAAAAAAGAAGAAGAAGAAAATAGGTGAAAAATAAATTGTTTCATTGAACTACCTAACTTCAGAAGAAATGCAAAACTAAAATTACACAACAACCAACTCTTAGATCCGAATCACCCTTCACAGGACCACTTTTCCCTTCATTTAAAATTCTCATCTACTCTAACTCCACCCCTACATCTACCATTTATATCTCAATATTACCAAACTCAAGTATTTTTTTTAATTAAATGTGAGCAAATTTAAGAAAAAATTAATTCTATTTCAGATTTCGTGTATATCTACAACTCACATTGTAGTTTTGGAGAAAAATACTTTTATTTTATTTTCAATATAGAGAGGCAAAATGTATCATAAGCACTAAATATTGTATATATATTAACTATTTTTAATTATATTACCTAAGTTTTCAATTTACAAAATATTTATTAACTATTTTACTAAAGATGACCTTAATTTTGCATTATAGAAATATTATTTAGAAAATTTATACGGAATTATCTAACTTACTTTGAATAAAAATGAGATTAAACATTCTGAATGCAACTTAATTATTGGTGTAATTAAAAAAACCCACCCTTTTTAAATGCTTAAAGAATCATACCACTCATTTATTGTATAATAGAATTGTTTAATTCTAATTCTATTTAGAATATGTTAGATAGGCACATTCTATTTATAGTTATATAAAACCAATATGATAATTAATTGTATAACATATATTAACGTAGACATAAACCATTGTGCCACAATTATTTCCAGCATAGAGGACAAACTAATGTCCTGAGCAGGTCCCAGAATCTATCAAAGATTAGGTTGGAAAATTTGGTAAAAGGGACCATCTTTCTTCCTTTGGTATCACACATTTTTTTAATCACCGAATCTCTTCTAGAAGAGATTGAATTTTAAAAATATGATAACTTAAAATTTAGTTCTTCTCACAAGGAAGATAACCTTAAAAAATAGTGTATACTTCTTAACTTTTATAATTTAGCTTGTTTTAAAGTTTTAAGAGTGTGATAGTACTATTCTTGTGGAGTATAATATGTTGTTGAGGGAAGATGTATATAAAGATATTTCACCACTCAATTCAGTACAATAATAAATTTTGAGAATGAGTACATATCTCTCTAATTTTACTTTAACTATTCTTTAATGCATATTATGGATTTAATATTTCTTAATAAGTAATTGTGATGTTAATTATGTTGAGTAAATTTGAGTAGTGGTGAGTGTTTTGAGTGATGATTGATCCTTTGAGAGTTAACTGTGTTATTTACTATCTTCAATCTAGTCCTATCTAGTTCTTTAAGCTAGTACGAGAATCAAACCTTATATTTGTTTCAGTTCAAAATTTTATGTTCGGTGTTCGGTTCAGTTCAGTACTGACCAACAAACTTGTTACTTGAAGACGATCAAAGAAACCCAAATCTTGACACAACTTAAAATGACGTGATAGTGTAAAATCGATAGTAGTCCAAGTGATTAGTATAGAATGACCTCACTAATCATGCTGATAATTGTGGGCCTTGATGAATAGTGACTAAGCCCATAACCATCCCTATAAATAAAAGGAGTGCTCCAACAAATATGACTATTGTTCCTATACACATTTACTTACACTTATTCTGACTTGAGCGTCGGAACTGAAATTGGTTCCAGATATTGTACATTTTAAACTTTATAGCTCTATGACAGGTTTGTCTTTATAAGGTGTCTCAAAGGATTAAGAATGAAAGATGTATTTAAATTATCTTTATTTTCTGTTCTAAATGATGTGAAACTATTGAATATATGAGAATAAAACTATCTTAAAAAGATCAAAATATAAAAATAAAAAATTATAAATTATCTTTGAATTTATTTGACGGTTAATCTCTTCACATATCGAAACAAAATTTCTAGCAAGTAAGTGTTTTTACATTGTGTTCAGATGGGCTAAAAGCATGTGATGAAAACAGTATTACAATTTTTTTCTTATCATATCTTCGTAGAAAGTGAAATCTTCCATTAAGAAAATAAGGGTGGCATTAGAAAGTGGAATCGAATTATGGGTAATGATTCACTTACATGGGAGCTAGGAATAGAGTTCGTGCATGCAATTATGTTTTTGAGATGAATCATTGAAAAGTCAAAAAAATTGTATTTTGAAAATAATGAGAGTTGGTGAAGGGAGAGAATAAAGGGTTTGGGTTTGGCTAATCATATCCATCATGCATGCTATGCTACTCAAAATTCATATGAAATTGAAAAAAATGAAGGACCCAGGTCTCTTGTCTCAGCACAATTATATTTTTCAACGTAGTGTCATCATGGTCGATCATGTCAACAGCAACTAAAACTTTATACACATTAAGAATGAAAGTAAACATATTATCAGAATATCAGAACACAAGAAAAAACAAAGAGAACAATATTCAACAGTTGAATGTTTACCATTTAGATGTGAACAATATCTTTTTAGTGGTGATTTTTTGTTTTTTGAGAACAACAATTAATACAACACGTCTAGATTTTTTTTGCATTATACAACTGAGCTAATTAAACTAATCCTACAAAGACACATTTTCAAACAGCTAAAAGAGTTTTGAAGTATCTTATATTGGCAATCCTGAAATAGGTTTTTTCTTTTGTCATACGTATATTCTTTTGTGATACTTTTATGTGAGGTTGTCTAGATAGAACAAGGTTTATTATAAATGTTGTTTATTCATTAGACAATTACACCTTCATAAATTTATATAACTAACTTGATACCATTATCATGTCCTTCTTTTCTTTTCTCACAAATACTATATTTTTTTAATGACCACATTACCTTTAAAAATAGGTTATAGAGTGGTTCTTTGATATGAGAAGATGATTTTCCATTTTATTAGTACTTACCTTGTTTTTTGGAAGTGAAAGAAACTACTCTGAATCTTCTTTTGAAGCAGATTACAGAGTCTTAGTCACAATCTTCTTCTATAAAGTGGATTATATAGCCTTAGTCAGAACAAGTATTGTAAATTACAATTACTGACCTTTTTGCTTTGTGACTTGTTTTATATTGTGACAATAAAAAAGTTTTGCTACTTGTTTCATAAACAATACAATATCTAAACATTAACTTAATGTAAAACAAGTAAAATTAACCTCTGAGCCACATTTATCATCACGAACTAATCTTAATCAATTATTTAACTTATCCTCAGCCACAATTTGCATAGTAGGTTACAAAAAGACTACAAGAAGGTGACGAGGGAGTGAGTGAACTAACACACAAACACCTTGTTTTATTATCCTACTATTTTATTTGATTGAAATGAACGATCAAACACTAAAAAAAATTCAGAAAAACCAGGATTTACTCATAGCTGCTGCTTGGTAAATTGTTCCCAGAAGTTAGCAAAACCAACCTATGGAATGATCATTTCTAGGACCATTTTTCATTTTTGTTAGATGCTACAACAAGGTAGGCTTCAGATTAATTAAGCTGTTGAAGTTGAATGGAATGTCACATTCACTCACCACCACTTAATCAGTGCTGATTTTGGTGAGGTTAACCCAACAAACAAGGGAAGGTTTTGGGGAGAAAGAAAATGATATACCAAAAGTGGATAATGTTTTTGCCACATTTATGATTGATTGAACCATATAAGGATTTATTCCATGCAGAGTTGACATACATGATCCACTTGGTTGGTGGACTGTAATGTCTGTATTTTAGTTTGTGACATGCATTGGATGAACTGTAAAAAGGCTATTAAGCCCCAGCTAGGTAGATAAACTTATGGTTTTGAGAAGAATCAGAAAGAGGAAATGGAAAATGGGATGAAACTAGAAAGCAATAATTGATTGCATGATGTGAGTTTAAGAAAGAGGGGTACGTAGATAGAATAGATGCATAGAATAGAAAATGGATGTAGCAAAAGAATGATAAGAGGTTTGTGTGGGGACATGGTGATTAGAACAAGTACTTGACCATCAATGAATTTGAGTTGTATTATTGCAGAGAGCAAGTTGGTGAGTGGACCATTCTGTACAATTACGCTAACTCATCTATCTGTCAGCTACCTTTCCAAACTTTTCGATAAAGATACTCATTCCCAGTGCACAAAATGTTATAATGCACTTCTGCATTTTTAATATCTTTTGACAGTAACAGATATCATAATTAGAACTTATGACACTGCAAACTATATATCTTTTTTCTGCTACAAGTTCAATTTTTTTATAATTGGGAAGTGAAGGTTGTTAAATAAAAAGTGAGAGTTAACTAATACCAAGATGTTATAGATAGTTGAATTATATTAAAAAAAAGATTATTTCACTATGTGAATGAAAAAGACTTTGTTAAAAGAAACAAAATTCACTTTAGTGATTAGTATACTGAGAGATTAGTCTCATGACTTTTAACTATTGATACAAGATACTTCATTCTTAGAGAAAAAAATGTGTAATTTTAATGAATTTGTTAGGTAAAATCCAATTCTATTTAAGAAATTCTATGTAAGTTGAGTCCATGACAGAAGAATGTCAGAAAATTTTCCCTTTATCATATATATCAGTAAAATATCTGTTAGTTTTATTAGTTTTAATACATATTTTCTTTGAATCACATTTTTTCATTTTTCATGATGAAATGAGAATATAAGACTTTGTATGAAGAATTTGAGTTTGGTTGGACAGAAAGTGTTACTGAAAATTTTGTGTGACACAAATGAAGTGGGGTATGGGGGGGCACGTGTGTTAGAAACATTTTTAGGAGTGGTGAAAGTGACACAGCTATCATCAACTACAAGTCATTTGTAGAGAAAGTCTCTTCAATTAAGGACGCGTAGATAATGTGTCCCTTCAAGATAGCAATGTGAATATGTGGCCATGGGATCCATCTACCAACAACACCTAAATCCAGGAGGAAGAAGAAATTTTCAGAATGAATCAGTGAAGAGGTTAGAGAAGAAAGGGACATCAATCATCGTCCATATATGCTTCCATCTTTTTCCACACTCATCAACTTTTTCGCATGCAAACATCTTAAGGGTCAGTCTCTACTTTTTGACCATAAATAAAGGTAATGAAACTGTGTAATATTAAAGACTAAGGACTTCTACACACACTGGTGGTTTTGTCTAATAAAACTACGTAACATGGAATTGGAAGTGTAGTAACATGGAATTGGAAGTGTAGTGGTAGCAGTAGTTGGTTGATTTTGACACTTGGTCTATTTGATCAAACACAACACTGCACAACTTTCTTTTACGTACTTCCATCCCTGCTGCCACATAAAGTCCCAATTATGGTGAATCGATCGAGGTCTTCAAAAACTGCTGCAAACTTTTAATGTGGCCAAGCTCACCCCATCCAATATTACACCATTCTTTGAATTTGAATATATTTTCATACTATTTACGTATGTTCATGAGTTTGGCAAGTGAATATAATATAATAGACTAAACTGATAACAATCTAAATCAAACTTTAATATTATCTGATACGTGAACATTATGCTGCATGTTAAAAAATCTAAAATTGATCTTAAAATTTTAGTACTTCGGATCCTGAGATCCATGGCTCAACAGTGAGTGATTCAGGTAGGATGTGAGATGTTCTAGACATTTGTGGGAAAGATAAAAACTAGAAAAAGAAAGCAGAAACAGCTGTTCACAGTTTACATTGTGACCAAACCATGGAACTAAGATATTCGGTGCACGTTTGGCTATGAGGCAGTGACCGTTGGATTGGTCTTCGATTGACTCACACAGTTCATGATAACAATTATGAAAAATTAATATCCAGGTGGGGCCCTGTTAACTTAACTATTTTTGTGCCAGAACTTGTTAGGTGTGATCTTGGGCATAGTTAAAGCAAGAGAATAAAATAAAAGGAAATATTAGTATGCCAAGAAAAATTTCTAGAAAAAGTAGCATAGTGAAATCCTACTCATTTAATGGTAACTGAAAGAAGGAATTTGTATGGTGCAACTGCAAGCAGTGAGTGATGAAGATGAAAAGTGGTTTCCATTTAATTGAAGTGGTAGGCTTGGTAGCATTTACATTTGCTTTGAGGTGTGGCACTGCAAAGGGCAAAAGTCTTGTCTCTGTGGCTGTGAGGAAGGGATGCTTTGCTTGATGCTTGGAAAAACAAAAACAAAAGGCATGAAGATGTGATGCCCATTTTTCTAGTTTTAGTTTTATCCACAAGCTTTGTTTTGTGACTTGTAACCTTGTAACCTATAAACCCACACAACCTCAATTCAACCTCCACCACCCCTCTTCATCTCTCACTATTTTCTTTTGTTTTGTTTGTCCAAGACATTGGCTTTGGAGTTTGAGGTACGGTCTTGGAAGGATTCACCACATTCCTCACCACCCTTTGTGTCCTCCAACTTCTCTGCAAGATTTCCTCACTTTCTAGGCCCTTGTCTCACGGTACACGCATCTGCCTCTAAATCTTTGAGCTTTTCATTCATTTCTTTTTTCTTCCTTTAAAATCTCAACATGGGAATCCGTGTTTTGGATCAAGGCTTTGATTCTTGAAACACAACTTGTCTTTCAAGTTAAACTTCCCATCACTGCAGCAACATGTGTGTCTCACTCCATCATTGTTGGTAATTAGTATTGCTTCACGTTCACCACTTTTGTCATCAATAAATCCACTCATCTCATGCAAAGGTGTTTGTGTTGTTGTACCTTCACAATTATTATACATGATGTCTGATTTCTCTTTTCAAACATAATGGCTGTGATAGTTCCACACCTATCATAATGCCATTCAGGAGCATAGTGCGTGAGCTCAAGGAGATTGGAGAGGGTATCAGCAACATGTATAGAAGAGGGGGAGAAGGAAAGCATGTGCATCGCCATGGAAAATCTCACATTGCACCAGAATGTTCCCTACCATCCTCCTCCTCCTCCTCATCATCATCATCATCATCATCATCTTCTTCTTCATCACAGAGCCGGTGGGCTAACTTACCACCAGAGTTGCTTTTAGACATAATTCAAAGGTTGGAAGCCAGTGAAACCTCATGGCCTTCACGTAGAGCTCTTGTGGCATGTTCCTCAGTTTGTAGGCTGTGGAGAGAGATAACAAAGGATGTTGTCAAGACACCAGAACAGTGTGGTTTGCTCACTTTTCCTATATCACTGAAGCAGGTAACTTTAACTATTGAAAGTGTCTTATGTGATGGATATTTATACTTTATTTACTTCAGGTTTGGTAGCACAAGATACTAACATGTGATTTCTGTTGCTTTTTTTTATCTGTGTTGATCCCTTTCTTTTATCAGCCTGGCCCAAGAGACTCACCAATCCAGTGTTTTATTAGGAGAGAAAGAGTGTCTTCAACATATTGTTTATATCTCGGCCTCAGCCCTGGTAATTTCTGTATTCACATAATTTATTATCCACTTGCAAATAGTTCTGTAAGAATTTCAGTAAGATGTTGAGTTTTTTCTGTAATCTAAAATCAGATTTCGGATCTTGAATCACCCTCTGAGGATCTTTTCTTTGGGTGGTTTATTCCTTAGAGATCTTTGATCATGCTATGTTTCTGGTGAAGCATGACTTTCTAAGTTTTATTCATGAAACTTTGTTATGAAGATTATAGGTTGGATCATTGCTTTGGCAGGATAAATTAGTGATAAAGAAATAAAAAAACTTTTTTTTCATGTTGTATAGAGCTTGTACTGACAAATGAAGATTCAAGGATTTTTGCTATAAATGTAAATGTAGCAACGGTGATGAAATTTGATAATATCTGTGTTAGCATAATTTATTCTTGATTTGGAAATAGTTTCGTTAGAGTTTCAGAAAACATACGAGATTCCTCTTCGAATCTATAATCGATATGTAGTTGTTGAAACGCCCTCTTTGATGATCTTTTTCTGTTTTCGGTAGCTTCCGCTTACAGATTTCTTTGATCATTCTGTTTTTAGTCTACGTTTCCAGTCGTGGAACGTCTGCTTTGCGGGAGAAATTCTTCATTGTAAGATTTCCCTTGTTTTTCTTATTGCAAAGCACTTCAATGGAGGGTGATGATTGAAGGCTATTTGTTATAACTTATAAATGTACTGTAACAGTGGTTAAGAAGATGGCACAGATTTTTATATGGGAAAAACTTGGAAGTAGTTTTTTTAGGTACTTTTAGTTCTATTCTCTAATCAAACTTGAAGTTTCACCTCACAAACTTATGTACACCTTTAATACAATTTTTGGTTTCATACATTATCCCAAACTTTAATTTTGATGGGAGAACACTAGCAAAAACACCTGAGAAATTGCATCTAACTTTTGTCCTTTTTTATTACCTAGTATGAAAATATATTTTTGATCTGGAGACTTGTTTAATAATCTAGCTACCTTTTGTTTCATGTGCTCTTAAAATCACCTTATTGGAAGTGAATCTAGAATGCTACTGCTGAGACATGTTTGACTGGAATCTGCTTTCCTTTTCAATAATTTCTATTATTTAGTTGCACTTTGTGTGAGAACTGTATTTTTGTATTTGCAGCACTTTCCGGTGATATGAGCAAACTGTTACTGGCAGCAAAGAAGATTCGAAGGGCAACATGTACAGAATTTTTAATATCATTGGTTGCTGATGATTTCTCTCGTACAAGCAACACTTACATTGGAAAGTTGAGGTTAGCCTTACATCTCTCTGCTCCTATCTTCATAACTGATAAACTATTCTACTTTCTACGGTTGACTTGATCTCTAAGCTATGAACAGGTCTAATTTTCTGGGCACCAAGTTCACGATCCTGGATGGCGAGTCCCCACATGATTCTTCACTTCCATTGAACTGCAAGTTGCAGCAAAGAGTCCATCTGAAGCAGGTACTTCCAAAGGTTGCTGCTGCTAACTACAAAGTGGCAACAGTATCTTATGAACTCAATGTCCTCCGAACAAGAGGTCCAAGGCGAATGCGGTGCACCATGCACTTGATACCCATATCTGCAATCCAAGAAGGAGGGAGTGCTCCAACTCCTTTGAAGTTTACAAATTATCTTAATGAGCATGTATCTACCACCACCACCACCTCAGACTCAAAAGGAAAGAAGCCAGAAGATGTTGAGTTTGACACAACTGACACTGAAAATACTCAAGAATCAAGCCAGAGGGCAAGGGAACCGTTGGTTTTGAAAAACAAGGCCCCTAGATGGCATGAACAGCTGCAATGCTGGTGCTTGAATTTCAAGGGAAGGGTCACAGTGGCCTCCGTGAAGAACTTCCAGCTCGTGGCAGCTGCTGAACCATGCCAAAATGTTTCAGCTGCTGAACAAGAAAAAGTGATACTACAATTTGGAAAAATTGGGAAGGACATATTCACCATGGATTACCGATACCCCCTCTCAGCTTTTCAAGCCTTTGCAATATGTTTGAGCAGCTTTGACACAAAACCAGCTTGTGAATGATTGATCAACATGTGTCACTCTTCCTTAATGATTGTTCGACATGTCGTGTCACTCTTCCTTGACATAAAATGTAAATATTTTCGTAAGGAAGGAGAGAAGAAGCTGGACCAAACAGCTCTCATTCTAATGAGTACTTTAATGCTGCATGCACAAGTTTAATTTGTGTAATGCTATCTTTTAGGATTGATGTTTAATGGCAACTCTACTGTAAACAAGTTTGTTAACTTAATTTCCTCGAGCATCAACCAAATAAAAGAACAGAACCATCTTCTTAATTTTCTTATAAGCTAAATGAACAACTCAATAAAAATATCACAGAAGATAAGATAAAATGGACATGATATATGACAAATTACATGCTGTGGATGTTGTTAACACTTATATTTGTTACTATGAGTGTTTGTTACAATATTCCACTGCACAGTTTATCTTGGATTTTTGAAGGGAATCTGTGTCCTTGTTTCTTCACATTATCGCAATGTCTTCGATATCCTCGTCACAACTGACCCTGCAACCTTGACGGCGATGTTTGTCGTGTGATTCGAGTGAAGGGCCTCTGATGCTTCTTCCAACCGTGGGCTGGTACGTTGACTTCTCGGCCCGGTTGATGTTGAACTGAGTCCTCTGAGTTTCCAAGGCAGGCTTAGGCTTATCATGGGGTCTGACGGGCTCAGTGGGCTTTTGTGGAAGAGTAATTTGAACACCAGGGTCTCTTTCAGAGATTGAACCATGAAACATGAGTGAGTTGTTGATACTTTGTATGTTGCTGTTGACATACGCCATCCCCAGATCTTCTTCTTCTTCTTCTTCATTGGTGTTTTCTTCTCCATCAGTGCTCACCTCGTTGGTCTCTTCAGGATCATTCTTATAGGCTCGGTGTATGTGGATTGAACCCTCTTTCTTAGCTGACTCAGAACCTAAGTGCATTGTGGCTCCTCTATTGTCACCAACCAAGGTTATGACACTAAACTGTTTGTCATCCATGTGTTGTGTAGGGTGCACAGTGGCTGTTAGTTTGTGCACAAACTTTGTGATATCATCTTTGATGCCCTTTTGTAGTGGAGGAGCCTTTTCACCACTGGATGAGGCAGTTTCTTCAGGTGATATGCTTGAGCTTGACACGTTCCTTGTGCCTTCATCTGTTGAATTCACAACTCTTGTGTCTTTCCCAACGGGGTTGGTTGTGGCAAACATTAGTTTTCTCTCCACGGTTTCTCGTACTCCATGATGCTTCTTATCACCACGAAACGCCTTGCCAAACGAATCTTTAGCCTTTGTTGTTGTTGTTGTTCCTGAAGCAGAAGCTATGGTGCGTTGTTCACTTGGTTGTCCTCTTGTTGTTGTTGTTGTATCTTTTCCTTTTCCTCGTGCTGCCTTAGAGGTTTCAGGCACCATTTTTTCCTTTTCTTTAGATTGAAGGGACTTTCTATTCGATGTTGTTGATCTTTGCTCCATTGCTGGAAGTTGTGTGGACAGATTCTCAGGTTGAGAAGAGGTCTCTGATGACTTGGTGATGGTTTTCAAAGGTGACTTTATCTTTGGTTTTTCTTCTTGTGGAACTGGCGCTTCCATCTTCTCCTTTTCTTCTTGAGGAGTGGTTTCTTCAGTTTTGACGTCCTTTGAGGCCAAAGGAGATGATGGATGAGTGGCTAGTTCAAATTTTGACATCCTCTCGGGTTGAAAAGATGTTTCTGGTGACTTGGAGATTGTTCTCAATGGCGATTCTACCTTCGGCTTAGATTCTCGTGACGTTGGTTCAGACAAGATCATCTTTTTCTTTTCTTCTTCAGAGGAAGATGATGCAGAAGGAGTGGATGCTTCAGCAACAGGCCTCGGCAGCTTCAAGGCACCATTATCTGAGGTCAAACGAGTTTTGGGGGATAAGGGTGCAACATGTGACTGAGATGGTGAGTCTGCATGAGATGAAGGTTGAAGTGGCGGCTGTGGAGAAGGGGGCTTTGGCTGAGTAGTCACTAGGGACTCGGTGCTCAATGAAGATAGTGGTGGAAGTGCTGTATGAGGTGGTGAACGTTTTTGAGGTTCAGTTCTTGGGACTTGTTCAGTTTTTGTAGGACTAGGAGGAGATGGCTCTGAAGGTGCTACCAAAGAAGGCTTAGATGGTCTATGAATAGGTACACTTGTGTCTGAGTGAGGAGGAGATTTTGGTGTATCTCTTGCACGACGAGCGAATGATTCAGAAGGTACTGATAGCCATGGGATCCTAAAACGAAATGACTTACTCCTTTGTGCCATGGATGGTTGATAATATCTGATTACACAGAAGCAAAAGGGGTGATGTTCTTGAGGTGTTGTTCTAGCTGAAGGCAATGTTGCATGTTGCATGTTGCAATGATAGGACTCTTATATATACATAGTTTCAGTGTTTATACCTTGGACGTACAATTGGGCTTTCGTTAGACTTGAGTTAGCAAATTCTTATTGCTTCATACACAGCATTTCACATTGATTCCCCTTGGGAAGTTCTTTGTTTCTTGCCTCGATTAATGTTCTAATTAAACGTTTGCCACCCTTTCAAATAACAAATACTGTGGCCGTAGAGAGAAGAAATTTCTCTTGCCTCTCACGAAAGGAATTCTGGTATATACTTTACCTTGATAAAGAACTATTGCTTTAGTCATTCATTCACTTTTAGGAATTGATTTCATTGTTCAACGATTCCATGTAAAAGCAACCATAAAGTGCCTTTCATCATATCTTTAAGAAAATAATTCAGAGACAAGATAATCACAACACAACTTCATGAGGTAAACGGTGATACCAAGCTATTCTCTTATCTTCTTAGCAGTATCAGTCCTTCAAGAACTAGGTGGTATTGCACCAATTGAAAAACAAATTTTCAGAAGAGAAGAACTACTCTTTTTTAACAACTTCATTACAATGTTAAAACTCTGAAAAACGTAACGTCCCAAAAACTACAAATTCAAATTTTCCAAATATGATAATTTTTACCAATAAAGATTAGTGGTGCTATTGTTAAGAGATTTGAATCTCCTTCCATGTTTTTAGATTTTACTCTCATAGGTCCTCAAGAATATAGTTTTCTGATACCAATTGTTAATAATAGTTCTTCAAGAACTACGAAATATTGCAGCAATTTGAAAAACAAATTTTCGAAAGAGAAGAAATGCTTCCTTTCTTGTCTTTAACCCACTTCCTATTAACCCACTTCCTAGGAGTAAGTCACATAAACTTTAACTACTTGACTAAACCATATATTTCTTAACTGCTTCTTAAAAACTGAAATAATACATTGACAATTGAAAATACAATAAAAACAAAACTCACCTGAACTCCTAAAGTAACCTCCTAACAAAAACCAATCGTGTGGTAGGCACTTCTTCAGATAAACTGTAATTTAAAATTGTTATAATCTTTGTCCATCGTACTGAAATTTTAATTTTCATATTTAACACATCATATTAATAAAGATGGTTTCTTAATTCAACATTCTTTCTTTCAAGCAAAATTTTATTACTAAAACAAGACCAGAAAACAAAACACAAACAGTGCCGGTGCCGGTCCATATGAAGTACACGCACACAGCATTATAAGACTAGAAAGACACCGAAAACACTGATGCAATATTTGTGTAAGAACAGCAAAAATAGAATACATACTTCGCATTTAACCACTATCTAATGAATACTACTGTTCACCTATAAATATGACAAATACAATAAAACTCCCACGCATGAATGGCCGCACTTGCAATTGCAGAACCATAGGATGCCAACAGATTATAGTTAAAGCCAAAAGAGATAAATGGCAGGCAGTTATGCATAAAAGATGCCATCCAGATCAGTAAAGATGCCGCAAAATTCACATCTGATGAGGCAAAGAGAAACAACTGAATGAAATCTTTATCAGTTCACTATATTAAGTTCAAGACACTACAACAGAGTGAATAATGATTATACACATAACCCGAACCATCTCAAAAGCAAACTGGCCTTTTATCAGTTATTATTATAGTTTGTTTGAACACACAGAATACTTGCAATCCATACACTGATATATAGGTTAAAAATTGTTTCTTTTAGACATCTCTAAATGCAACCGATCCTAGGCATACAAGAACTGAGGGTAAAATCAGAACAAATCCACAAAAGTGACGAACACACCACAAGAATATTGTATAATTGAAAATGAAAATTCCCTGAACATGCCACGGATGTTATTTGTATATACAAACAAGTGAAGTTCAAAAGAAAAAGAAATTAAGTCGTAAATAGGGGATATGGAAAATGGAAAATTTCATAAACAAATTCATCCTTATTTGTTACACAGTATGATAAATCCAGGAGACCTTGCTTCCTAAATAAGGTAACACGTTTGTAAGTAACTTGGCAGAGAAAGACAAAAATGTCCCAATTCATGACCACAAAACTATCTCATCCAAGGTGCTCTGGGGGCAGGCTTCAAAAGGTTAACCTTAACCCTTGATGCATCGAAACCCCGTGCCTCCATGATCCGACATATTCTTTCTGCATCCTGCTGAAACCCACCATTAACAAGGCCACTTATAATTCTCTCAAAATCAGCTTGTCCTAATTCATCCTTCCTAGATTCCAGAACGCCTAGAAATTGAAGGGCCTTCTTCTCATTTCTAGCCCTTGCATACATATCACAGAGACTCACTTGAAGCTTAAAAGGAGGAGCCTCACCCAGCAAAGCTATTTTTCCTAAAAGCTGCTCAGCTTCATCAACAAGCTGCAACTTACCCAACCAGTCCACAAGAACAGAATAAGTGGCTACCCCAGGCTCAAACCCATGCCCCTCTAACTGCATAAGCAGACCCAATGCATCGTCCAAGTAGTTTTTCTTCTCATAAGCTGCAATCATGCTAGCAGTGCAGCGATCATCAGGCTTATGCCCAAGTTTTATCATGTAGTCAAAATGGCTTCTTGCCTGATAAGGGTCACCAGTGAGTGCATTTGCCTCAATAAGTAGGGTGCTTGCCTCCATACTCTGCTGGAACCCAGCAAACTGCATAGCTAATGAAATTCGGTCAGCTCCTTTAGTATCACCAAGTTGAGAAAAAGATCGGAGCAATGCCATGTATATTTCCTCTGTAGGTTTAATATTTCCCATATCCATCTCCCTCATCAATTTCTCGCCCAACTTAGGCTGGCCATTACTCACAAACGCCATGATCATTGAGTTGAAGACTTCGAAGTCCGGTCGGACACCCAGTCCCGTCAAGATTTCAAATGCTTCATTTGCACGGGCAAGGTTGCCTCCCTTGCAGTACATGTGGACCAACACACTGGCCGTTGAAGCATCAAGTTGTAGACCATTTTCTCTCATCTTCTTCACCAATCTCTCAACGTCATCAAAGCAGTCCTCTTTAGCATAGATATGAATAAGCCTAGAGTAGTCAGAGACATTTGTTTGGAAAGATTCTTCAGTCAATAACATTTCTGCCACCTATATAAGCAAAGGATTTAACAAAAATTAAACCCAAAATCCAAATAGTTATTCATCCTATGTTGAATCACACTACTTCACTTAAAAAAGGTGCATTGCATGAAAATTCCTACAATTTTCATATACCAAGTTCTTAACAAGTAATTCATATAACCACATAACTATAAAATACGTGATCAAAAGAGGTAATTCGTATAAGCTTCAAATGATACAAAACCATTATCGTACATACACATACCTTCAAGTACAAACTATGATTCTGCTCTTTCAGGCTGTCAAGCAAATCCATCCAGTCCACCCTGCTAGGTTCAACAAGCTCCACCCACTCCTTCAACAGGCTTTGCAAACCATCATCATATTCCTTCCACGACAGAATCTTCGACCTAACAATCTTCGCTTTCCCCGTAATAGCCTTGGGCTCCTGCGGCCAAAACACCTCCTCTGCCTCATGGATCCTATCAGCCACTTGTGCCCACTTGGGAGCAGAGAGATCAAGCCCATAAATCTTGTACCTTATCTTCCCTTTCCTCTTGGGAAGTCCAACATCAACCTTCTCCTTCTTCCCCTCCTCACCAACAACATCTCTTTCCTTCTCCTCATTCTGTGCCTCCTTCCTCATTCTCTCCAAACCCTCGTAGAATTCATGCTCCTCCATTTTCTCACGCGCCCACTTGAACCTAAGCTCCCTCAGCAAATCTCCACGAATGCCAACTTCACCGGCGAATCTGCACATTTCCTTAACCTCTTCACACTGCAAGAAGCCCTTCATTTTCTCCTTCTTCCTCTCCTTGTCCATATCCTTCAACACCAAATTGCTCACCTCCCACACCGTTCCCCACAAATCCTCGCTGAAATCCCCGGAACCCATTTCAACTCCCCCGCCCTTTTCCATCTCCAAAGTAACCCTCTCCACGATCGCCACGAGCATGCCATCCATGGTGGCCTTGTCGAATTCCGGGTACGCTTCCTTCACCTTCTTCCTCATTATCCACACAAATCGCGACAGAAACTCGCTCGTCGTGTCTTCGTCGTCGACGACGGCGTCGTTGTGCGTGGCATGGACTCTGGGGTCGATGAGGGCGTTGGTGGGTCGGGCGGAGTGATGGGTTGTGGTGGAGAACGGCGCGTGGAGGAAGGCGGCGGAAGGGGCGCGTGAGTGGTGCGGAGAAGGGAAGGTGGTGGAATGGGATCGGAAAACGGCATTGAGTCTCTTGAATGTGTGTCTTGAAGTGGAAGCTATGGTTCTCCAACTCATGGTGTCAAAGATTCAATTTTGAAATTGAAGAACCAAATAGTGTTAGGGTTTTAGGTTTATGGAGCTTCACACTGTAACCAGCATGCTCTCTCACCACCAACATGAAGAAGAAAAAGAAATGAAAGTGTAAAATGTCTTAAGACATAGGCCCAAGTCTCTGTAATGAACTCAGCCCAACATTGTCACCAAAACTTTAATGTTATTGAATGCATACAAGAAAGATAACCTTAAACCTTAGTTTTTGGAAATAATTTTACAGCTCTGTTCAGAATTTATTTCTCTTTACATGTTATAATGACACACACACAAAAAATAAAAAAAATTGATTTGAAAATGACAAGGTGACATGAATCAGAAAAGTATTTTGCAAAAACAATGAAAAAATTATGTAGAGTCCATAGTTCAACATTACATACACTGCTGTTTGAGTTATTTAAATTTAAATATAATGAAATTCCCAAACTCCAATAATAAACAAGAAATATCAATTCAAGAACAGTTTTTAAAGAATCAATGATTTTTTTTATTTATTTTTTACTCTAATTTTTCTGTTTGTTAGACCTGTGATAATGAAAGATTGTTTGGTCCTTTTAAGGGGAAGTATGTTGCATTCTGATTGATGTTACAATAATATAGAAAATGCAATAAATGTTCTGGTAGAAAACAAGTAAAAGGCAAAACTGAAAGGGGTCATTGTTTCTGATATTAGATTATTACATCAAAAAAACAGACACAATTCCTAAAACCTATTCCCCTATGTTGTTATGTGACAAATCCAATCAATTAGGATCCTAACAAAATGAAATACAAATGCTTGTTTTCAAGTCATAAATCACTTTCTATGAACAATGGACAGTAATAATAGTACAAGAGGTGAAGAACAAAATGATCATAAATGTCCAACTTCATCATTGACTTGATTCTCACATATTGCTTCATCAACAACCAAATCATGCTCAAAGGATTGCTCATGACATTCATGTGTTGGTGAGTGATCTCCATCTTGAAACTCACAAATGGATTTCCCATATTTGATCAAGAGATACATAAGGTATTCTAGAAGCTCCTTCTCCTTTGGGTTTGTTTCATGTACTTCATCAAGTTGATTCTTAATAGTTGCTTTCTCTACTAAGAGAGAGAACACGGATTTAATCTCCAATCTACAAGTTGCAATTTGTATAGCTTCAAGTTCTTCCTTTTCCATAGAAGCTTTATCCGGAAAATTCTTCTCAAACAGTGAAAGTAGTACCTTCCTAGCCTCCTCTTCTGCAAATTCCAGGGAAAATTTTGCACCCCTAAGGTCATGTAGTATTGCAGATATCTGTTGGCCAAAAATCACGAGTCACACTAATACAAAGAGAAATCTCAAAAACTATAAATATTAAATTTGTTTACATAAGCTACTCTATAAACTGAAATAAGAAAATACAATGAAAGATTTGAAACTAGATAAACTTATGCTTATCCCCTCTATTAATTCTTATAAAACTATAGTTTTAACTTGTCTACAAATTAATTTAACATAAATCAATTCAAGAAGTTAATTCAAACATATCCATATAATGCAGATGTAAGAGGCTAATTGAAAAGTATAACCAACCTTATCAGCCAATGGTATGGGAACCGCACCTTGAATCTCTGTCAAATACAACTCAAAAGCGTTTCTTAGTTTTTGACATCTTGAAAGTATCTTGGGGGATGTGATTGCCTAGCAAGTTTCTAATCCAGGTTAGTTATTTCAAACCAACATATCATGGTATGAACAGTATAAAGTATTCAAAGATTATGGCAGACAATTTATATATGTATCAAACTAATTTAGAATTGATCTATCAGCATCAGAGTGAAGGTTTAAAGTTCAAAAGGGTTCCTACCAGGTAGAGTTTACTGCATTTTGAACAATCTTTGATAACTGCCTTAGCTTTAGCCAAAGTGAGGTGTAATGAGCACAATGCCTCCATCGCTAACTTGCAATTTGGTCTGGCAGATTCAATATCTAAAATTACATGTGAAATTCCATCGATGAGTCTATGAAGCTCTAAGCACACAGAAGGGTGTACCTGCACAAATGAAGTGTAATCACATATACCTATGATTTACATAATTTCATCTCTTGTAGCACTTCCTCAATAAACAAAATTATACTATGTTAGCTGCACTTATTCAGCATCTTTTATATATAGAGAGAACCTTACTATTGCTAAAAGAACACAGCTATTTCTACAATCAGATGATCAGGTAAATAGTCTAAAATGCTATGAACTTTTTTCTTCGGTTGGTAATCTTCAGTCTTCAAAAGGATTAACATAGATTAACAAAGTGTTCTGATTGAAGAATGACACTAAAAACACCAACACAGAACTCATGAAAACTATTTGGAATCATCAGATGGTCGTTTAAGATTGTTGTTGGTCCTAAATTTGATAACTGAGAAGCACCCTTTGCTTAGAAATAAAAACTTGTTGGTGATGGTGACATTCATAATAACCAAAACAGATAAACGATGGTACCTTATCTTTGCAATTGCTTGTAATTGGAATCTTCAAAACTGTTGCACAGTTACTTGACATCGTAAAGGTAGAGTTAAGCTCAGAGACAGTACACGGCATGAGCAACAAAGAGAAGAAAAAATGTGGTCATGTGCTGCAAAACTCAACATATATCTTGAACAGCAGGTACCAACATTAAAAAGGACACATTTTTGTAGCAGAAGATATATATATCTTAATCAATAATTGAGTCATTTTTCACTCAAACAAAAAAAAATGGTACCCTTTTGATTCTTTTGCTCTTGGACCTTGTTCACACTGAATAAAGTGTAAAGGGTAGTTTCTGAAGCATTATTGAATCATTGACCATGTCCTATTTCTTGACCAAATAAAGATTTTGACAGCAACCCACTAAGCATCACATGGATTTAGACGTAAAAATTTTCTTTCTTGCTCAAAAATTTTCTCAAGTGGACTCCTATTTGTTGACTTTTATCTGGGTGTGGAAGACTGATAAGAAAGTCTGAACTAAGGCTGATAAGAAAGTGTAATAACTGATATTTTTTATTATGAAATAGGTATAAAAAATATTATTTTTAGATAATATTCTTAATTTTTTAAAATATCATTTGTTACATTCTATAGTGTTTTCTTAACTTTAAGATTGGGTTTAGATAACATTTATTTTCTTAAATTTGTTAACCAATGGGATGGGTGGAATTAAACAATGACCAATAATCATAAGAAAAAGTAAGAGGGTCCACAAAAACATCACTGTGACTGGGAATAAAAGTGCTTCTAGAGAAAAATAATTAGTCTCTAAAAAATGCAGAAAAAAATGAAAATAGAGGGTCCCACAGGTCAAAGTATGTTCCCTAAGCCAAACCTGATCAAATAGAACTGGGAAAATGAAAAAAATAATAATAATTGCTTGCGTATTTTACTAGTATGAATTTTAATTACGTTTTAATTTAGTTAATGATATCCAATTTAAATGTTAAATATATAATTATTTTAAATATTGAAATATTCTTATAGTAATTTCACTTTCATAAAAAAAACACATAATTGAAATGAAATAAGAAGGTGTGACCAAAAAGCATGAGAGTGATGTAAACATGGAAGAGAATAAGAGAATAATGGAAATAAGAATAATATGATGATTGTCTGATAATAAAATTAGATGAAAATATAACAAACACAAGAAAAGATTTAGTCAAAGTGATTTAAACTCGTAAAAACCATCAAAATATTAGTTAGAAGGGTAAATTACATAGCTTTTAATTTTCAGAAAAAGAAAAGAAGTCCAAAATTTACTAAAAGAAATGGCGAAAGCAAATCTTATGCAAATAATACTTACAATTTTTAACTATATTGGGTGGATGGATTATTTTCGCCACTTAAAAATGTAAATAAAAAACTAAAAACAAAATAAGTATTTTTAAAATTTAAGTTATATTAACGAAACTATATTGAATTCTAAATATAATAATTTGATATATATAAATTACGATGTACGCATCTATTTTAAAATAATATTACTTTTATTTTATAAAATATAACTATTATTTTATAAAATATCCAGAGATTGGCCTATACTCCCAACTAAATGGGTTTTCTCATGGATTGAAAGTATGAAGCCAGAAGACTTCTATATATTGAAAGTTAATTACTACAAATATTTAATTGTAATCCTTTATTGATAAATTATAACGAATAAAATATTTTTTTGTGAATCATGTTAAATTAAACTTTAAATATTAATTTTATCTAAAGCCTTAAAATTTCTGAATAAAACAACACAAATCATAGACAATGAGATTTGTCGATAAGGCTAAAGTTAAGGTCTTAAGCGCTAATTTGACAAATGTATACTAAAAGATTATTTATTTTCAAATATATTTAATCTATTTAAAATTTCAATATTTTATGAGTAAAACAAATTATTAAAAAAAAGAAGCAAGTGGTAATAATAGGTTTTCGCAGTGGTGACAATAAAAAAAATGGTAGTGACAATAATAAAAATAAAAAAGAAAAAGTTATTACATAATACAGTAAAATTGTGTTTTTAAAAGTTAAAATAAAATTTAGAGTAATTTTTATTGGATTTGAAGAAAAAGGAAAAGTGATTCAAATTTGAGTTAAAAATAGTAATAAGAAGTGTTTTGGTTTTTTGTAGTTAAAATTTTATGAGTGCATTATTTTAGCAAAACCAAAATAAAACTACGAAAAACAATAAGATGGTATTGAAACACATTAAGTTTTTTTTTTTTTTATCAGCAATAAGAGAAACACATTAAGCCTTATTTAAAATTCTTTTATTCTATTAGAAAAAGTTAAAAATTTAGTTAATTCCTTTTTCATGCAAGAGACAGCTTATTAAAACTAAACACATGGACAATAATATACATAAAATTCTCAATACTATCATACTTTTGTTTTTATTTTTTATAATGTCATTAGTTATTGTTTAATTAAAGAAGAATTTTTTTAAAAGGTTAAATACATTATTCATTTCTACAAACACACATAGATTTAAACAAATCATACAAATGAGTAAATCAATTTAAATAAAATCATAGTTTTCCTTATAAACCAACCAAAAGAAGAAAAAAAATTGTAACAATCTTATAGGAAATTATGACTTATTAGAGTGTATAATTAGTAAAGCCGCAAATGAAGGTTTTGCAAAAGAAACATTTGAAGATGGTTGATGCTGAATACTTGAAAAGATAAAACACATAAAATTGCCCAAATATAACAAATTTGCATGTGAGAGATGAATAGTTTACACTTGTGTGAACCCCATTTCAACCCAAGAAATCACTTTTATAACCCACATTAAGTCAATCATAACCCATGATTTTGCACTATATAAGGACCTAGTTTCAACCAAATAAATAAAGGTTTCACTTAATTGTTGCTGCCTTGAGGCTTTAATTAATATAGCGGTGAAGGTGTTTGTTGAATTGTCTCTGAGGAATTGGCAAAAAGGAAATGGCGAAGATATCATTAAGCTTGGTATTTGCATTGGTGTTGAGTGTGGCATTGCATTCAGTTTTGTGTGAGGATAATCCATGGCAGAGTCTGATAGAGCAAGCAAAAGGTGAAGCAAGCAAAGCAGGTTTCTCTGATGAAACAATATTTGGAGCTGAGAAGGCTGTAGCAGATGGTTCTGCTGAAAGGGCTGCTAATGAGGCCTTTGGTGGAGGATCTTTAAATGATTGGGTTCAACAAGCAGGGTAAGAACATGTCTTTCATTCTTATCTCCTTTTACATTTTACACACACCATCAACTTTCTATGCCTAATCATGTGTTTTGTTAACAACATTTAAAAATCTGTTTCTCCAAACTTCTTTTAGCATAATCCAAAACTATGTCTTTCTGTCAAATGTTTAGTCCAAATAATCAAATAAGCAAATTGCAGTGTTCTTTTCTGTCTTTTTCTCTGATTTTTGCGCATACCCTTTACTTTTAGAGACTCAAAAAAACTCTTTAAAACATCACTGATTCCTTATATTATACAATATTCTAAACTCTTATAAGGTTGTTACTATAAAGAAGTTAAAATGTAGAAATGCTATGTGCAATCTGAAAGAAACTTGAGAACGTACCTGTGTGATTTACTTTACTTTTTTCTCTAGCAATCAATATCAAATTGATTCTCTAATGATAATGTCATTAGATTTATCTTTTGAAAACCATTTTGATGTTACTATTAGTTTTACAAGAAAACTATGATATTGGAAGGTAATTTGAAATATTTCTAGAACAAAAGTAATTTGATGTTGGAATGTTTTTACAAGATTAAAATATAAAACTACTCAGAAATTGATTATGATTGTTGCTGTTGTGTTATCACAAAGCAGTGCTCTGGTGAATGGAGACAGTTCATCCTCTGATGCAGCACAAAGTTTTCATGATTATGACGAGGATGACAATAGTTTAGGAGATCTAGAATTTGCACCAAAAAGATCACCATCTCAAGGACCATCACAGGCATCAACAGTGGAACCATCAGAAGAACCATCACAGGCACCATCAGAGGCACCCCAAGCCCAATCACCCTCTGCAGAATGACTTATATAGATTTGGTTTCACCAAACATGTCAAGACCAAATAAGTGTAGGTTGAGTCAATAGTAGTTTTAAGTAAAAAATAATCTACATTATATACTTATTGTGGGAGGAAAGAAATGTTAGCACAAGATGTATAGAAGATGTTGACATAAAAAATATTGCATTTAAAAACTATGTTTAGAATGCATACCCAAATTTTTTTTTTTCTTTGACTAATATATTGATATACATAAAGATAAAGTTACTAAGTGTTTGATTGTTTTTTAGAATAAAATAGTTTTGGAATTATTAAAATTGGTATTTAAATCAAATTAAATTCAACCACAACTTTTATATTGAACACCAATTCTTCTTGAAAGAAATAAAGACCTTAATTGCAACAGTCATAGTCATGTTAGTGTTTCTTTCTATATCTACATTATATAATTATTTCAACCAACATTGAAAGAATGATGCTTTCTTGTACCAAGTTTATTCCATTTTTGTTATTTTGTGAATTAGGAGAAAAGGACATGCTAACTTTGTTATTTGTTCAATTAAAAGACAAAAAATGAGAACGGAAAAAGTCAGCACTAACCTAAATGCAATAATCCGTTAACACATAAATTGTGAAATGGAATAATTCACATATAAAAAATGAGAAAATATATTTTGTATATTATCTATTATCCAAAAAAATATGAAGAAAATAATATAAACCTAAAAATATGGATATAATGTCTAATATAATATTATTATAAGGATAAGAGTATGAAGTTCTAAATAATAATTATCTAATACAATAATCACTTATCACCACATTTAATCGTCTTATATAATTCTCACTCTATCAAAAAGTATTCACCACTCACTTGTTACTTGTTATAAATATAATCTATATGTTCTTACTAACTTCAACATCCAAAAATCTGATGTAATCCAGCTTGGTCAAATATCATATTTAAATTGTATCAAAAATATTAATTATTTTTATAATTATGTTATCGTTATAAAGTATTAAAGTATAAAGTAGTTTTTATTAATGTTGGTAAAAGATTATTATTATTATTATTATTATTATTATTATTATTATTATTATTATTGATTGAAAAATAATTATATATATATATATATATATATATATATATAATTATTTCTATAAGGTTGGGATAATCTCACAAAATTACTTAATGTTTGTAGGACACTTATCAATCTTCACTTTCTAAATGATCGATCTCTTTGATGTTAAAAAATAAATAAAATATATTTCAAAATATGACTTGTGTGAAATATTATTATAGGTCTATATGTAATTTTATAAAGCAAAAAGACTTATTGGTAATTATGAAAAATTATTTATTTCATAAATAACTAATTATAACGAAGTTTGTTACACTATTATTTGATGATAACCAACTTTATGGAAATTGGTTATAAAAATTTATTTTATAAGTAAAATCTGGTTAACAAACTTGATAGATGTTGGTTACATAAAGAAATTAGGATTCTCTGTGAGGATTCTCCACAATTCACCATCAACAAAGTGTATAAAAAATAAAAGTGGGTGAAAAAGATAGATTAGAAGAAAGATATTGAAGTTATTTTGATTTTAAGTCTCTCATAAGGTAAGTCTCTTTCACTATTAAATTTGATCTTTTCTAATTTTGGAATAGATACTTACAATAATATTTTCACGCTAAAGTTAATATTTCTTTTTAAATACATTACTTCGAATTTTATGTTAAATTAGATTTTCTTACATTGAAATATTCATATATGTAATCTAATTTTTATTGACCCATCCCTATAAGATTTTTAAGAAAGTCCAAATATCTGGTAGTTTGGTGAATGTTTAGACATAATTGTAACTAATTATTATTATGATTAATTATTTGAAGAGATGTGTAATCTTTGACTATATTAGAAATATATCATTCAAATATTTTTGTCGAGACATGTTTCGGTTGCTAGTTTTCTCGGCCTTATACAATAGAAATCATGCAAAATGTGTAATGAAATTTTTTTAAACAAAAAAAATATGTTTTAGCAATGTTTCAAAAATTTGATATACAAAATAAACACTTTTGTGAGAAATCCAATGGTCAAAGATAAATTCATGATGAATATGACTTAATTTAAGGTGAAGGATTTATGGTTTGCCAATAGTCCCATCTAGCTAATAGCTACTGAAATTGATACAATATTCACTGTGAGCCTTATTAATATATATATATATATATATATATATATATATATATATATATATATATATATATATATATATATATATATTTTAATTATATT
>Ga0099824_1000148_pt1 | contig 62735 bp, 25 predicted proteins | sample SiratrowhiteBW_FD_76837 | JGI IMG/M metagenome (GOLD analysis project Ga0099824, IMG submission 76837) | Root nodule microbial communities of legume samples collected from California, USA - Siratro white BW | ecosystem: Host-associated > Plants > Roots > Nodule | place: USA: California... | reverse complement strand
GTCAATTGACAATAGATTTTCCTTTGAGTCTTTCATATATAGTACCTCTTGAATTGTGTGCATAATACTATCATATAAATTTATTTTGACAATACCAACTACCAAAATCTATAAAGCATGATATTTTCTCATGAATACGGATTCATTTGAGATATGTTCATAAGTGTAAAACAAATCTCATTCACCTTATTAAAATATAGTAGTTTAATTTGGTAGGCTTAATCCATCTAAACTTAATTAATTAAATTGACTAATCCAATCCACCCCACCTCTTAGTGAGTCCTAAAAATGTTGATCAGAACTAATCTACCACAAGTTGTTAAGTTAAGTGAGTTAACTTAATTTAAAAATAAATAATTTTTCCTAAAAAATTAATTTCTTTGTAGAAAAATTCTAACAAAATTAAATAACAATTTCTCATTAATTATTAAACTTTCATATGATAATAAAATAATTTTTTATTAGTCTTTAAGTATTTGTTTATCAATGTTACAAATACTAAAAGATAATCGAAAAAATAACTTCAGGAGTTATTTGTCGATAAATAGTAAATAACATTCAAATATTAATTAGATAAATATATGATAACTTTACCACCTTTTAATACTTATAATAAAAAATTAAAAATAAAATTAGCAAGAAAAAATGCTATTTTTCTTTTAAAAATATTAAATAATAGTAATAATCATTTATAATAAATTTTAGATTATATATTTAATAACATTTAATTAGGATGTAAAATCGTTCAGAGTTGTGTAAGTTGATCATTTGTGACTATTTGCATGTTATTTCTTTGTGAGTTTTTGTAGATTTGTGTATTTAAGAAGCTATTTTTATCCTGGTTGAGCCTCCTTACTTTCTTCTATTATTGTAATTTCTTTTTTCTATTATTGTAATTGCTGGATTGATTTTTGTTTTTTGAGAATAAGTCCTGACTTTAGAAAAATCTTTATTGGTTTGTTTGTATTAAGGGTGGAGCACCCGTTATATGCTTCTGTCAAGTTTATTTTTTGTCATTAGAAAAAAATATAACTATATCTATTTAAAAATGTAAAAGTTTATTTACAGTATGAATTATAATTTAACTCGTACATAATTAATGTTTCTTAAAATATTTTATATACGCACAAATCATATATATACAAAATTTTATACAAATGATTTAGTGACAGAAAAAACTTTGAAAGATCCTCTACAAAACAATTAGGTTAGGATTCAAAACATATATTCGAAAAATTTTAAAGAAAAAATGAATAAATAAAATCCTCTAAATAAACTATTTATATAATTTTGTAATGATAAATTTTAACTATAATTAAAAAGTATTTTAAATCGTGGTACTTCCTAAGTATATTTGCCTTCTTTTATTCGTAAAAATCATGCACTCAAGCTTTAAGGGGTGAATTGTCTTATATCTTAGTAAATCTAATAAATGTTGGTCTTTGGTGTAAGGGCACTATCACTATTATTAATGTTATTTTATCTCTTAAAACTGGAAGAAAATGGATAATGTAATATAGACATTTGTAGTAACTGTAGTGTAAAATTTAGATAGTGTGGTGAAAATTTCATGTCTATGTTTTTTTTTTTAAAAAAAAATTATGCACATATAATTAATACATGTCTTCGACAAATAAAATATATATACTTTTAGTACATTTGAAAATCACGTTTAAACTCTATAAATTAAAATTGAAATATTGCTTTATTCATAGGTTTACTCAATTATAAATTTTTGAAATGTAAAAAAAAAATTGTATACTTAACATTTAAAATATTTAATTATGTCTGGTGGTGGTGCAATCGTAGAATGACTTGAACAAAAATTTTAGTAGGGGAAACTCTAACATACATATCAAATTAATTATTTAATCTGAATATTTGTAAAAGCTCTCTCATGCTAAATTTGTATAAGATAGAAATTAGTGGAAAAAAAAAGAAAAAGAAAATTCCTACTCATATGACCATGTTATAATGTAGGTATCGGTGGAAAAGAATTATTAGGTTATTATGTTGCACATAACTAGTATGATAGATAAATAGATAAGTCATCTTGGATTGATGAAAAATAAGTTGATAATTTGAGTTATGAAGATCAATTTTAAAAGTTGACATATATGTGAAAAAAATTATTTAAAACTTTAAAATGGATAAAACATAGGATGATGTTAGACTTAAATTATTGATTTCAAACTGAATTTATGTAAAAGGTAAAAAAAAAAAAGTAAAATGAGAATAAATTTTTATACACTTAATAATATTTATGTGTAAAACTAATCGTAAATTCAAATATCATATATGAAAAATAATTTAGTTGTAACGAAGATAAAAAGAGTTTAGAAACAAAATCTTTTAAAAGACTTGGTTTATAACAAAATTTTTAATTACAGATTAAAATTTTGAAATTAATTTAAATTCAATAAAATTAATTAATATCTAATTAAATTAAGTTATATTATATATTTCTAATTTTTCACAATAATGCTAGGATGGAAATCATCTCATAAAACTTTTGCAAAGTGAAAAATGTATACATTTTTTAACATATTAATCACGTGATGCTGAGTACCACCCACTCAAATTGTTTTTATATATAAAAAAAGAGTTACTTAATTACTATTTTTAACTAATTAATATGTGTCAGTCATTTTCTCTAATCCCACAAGAAAACTGATAAAAAATCCCATAATGAATGATCTAATTAATTCGTATAACATTTATTGTTTATTATATACAAAAATTATAAAATAATAAGAATACTCCAGTAAAAATAAATTGATACCATAAAAAACTACAAAAAAACAAATATTTTAAAAGTTTTATAAAAATGTAATGACTTCTATTTTATTTAAAGAGTTTCCCAGTTTCGTATGAAAAAAACCGAGTTATTAATTAAAATTAAAAGATGGAATTTTTTTACATTTTTAGATTTTGCTTGTTTGTGATAAGGTGATTTTGGTAAATACGAAAACTGGGTCGTGTTGAATTTTCATTTTTTTTTTTATAGGAATTGACTTGAATTGAGCAATGGGAGAATTGAAGTCTCTGCTTCGTCTTCATCTGCTCTTGCAATTTCGAAGACTGAATTGAAGAGAAGGGAATACAAATCGTCTTCAAAACTCGGTGCTCAGATTCCGACAAACAGATACTTGTAATCGAAGGAACAAACGACCGGCCGTTTTGTTCCTTAAAAAATTGTGGGTCTGCAACAAAAAAAGGTACGAGGTTGTTGTGAACCTTAGATCTTGGTTTGAGAATGGCGAGGGGTAGCAGATCAGTGACGAGCAGCAAGTGGAGGTACTGCCACCCTTCCTATTACCTGAAGCGCCCAAAGCGTCTTGCTTTGCTCTTCATCGGTTTTGTTTGCGTCTCTTTTGTTGTGTGGGACCGTCAAACGCTGGTCAGAGAGCACCAGGTACTTGCTTTCAGATTTCGATCTTGTTATTTTTCCATTATTTTTTATGATGGGCGTCTTGAATTTGTATATAGCAAAGAAATCTACTTGGGACAGTGCCATAAGATGGATTGTTTGATGGGGGAGGGAAGTTCATATTTATAGAATTGAATGGTTGGGGTGTGTGGCGAAAATGAGATTCCTGGATGAGGATACAAGTTTTGTTCCTTTTCTATATCATTTCTGTATATGGGTATGTTTGGATAGCAGTGGGAGTGTTTATTAGAGATTCTCTTATGGAAATATAAAACTTTTTCCAGTAGAGGAACTCCTAAAAACTCTGAAAAGGACTTCTGTTGTATCAAAACAGAGTAGATGTGATATGAGATTTCATATTTAATTCCTGAAAACTACCAAAATTAGAAGTACTGTTAGTTAGACAGAATACTGTAATGACAGATGGTGATTATCTGGTTTGACTAGGATGTGCTATTTTTTACTTGATTTTGATTTACAACTTTGTTTTCAGTGTATCTTTGTGAAGTGAGGATGAAATATTTTTTTGAATTTTCGGTGTATGACCCTTCTGCTATATATACAGGTTGAAGTTTCTGAGCTGCGAAAAGAACTGACTGATTTGAAAAATTTGGTAAGAGACTATCTGATTTTGGGTGTGTTGACTCTTCTGCTACATTTAGTCCTGTCTTTAGTTAAAAGAAGCGTTTCATTTTTGTTTTGTATAGAATAAACATAAGCAATGAGATAGGGTGTACATATATTACATTTCCTACATGAATACTGCTTTAATATGATTGAAATCTGATAGCTGCTTGTAGTTGGAGAGCCCAAGGCCCTGTAAACCCCACACTAGAATCCCATACTTCCCAATAAAACCCTCCTGTGTGAATTCTCATCCTGCATTCAATCTTGCACAAAGCTATTATCAGCCAGTAAAATCCTTTTGTTGTAGCTCTTTTTACAGCCTAGGGTTCTTATTTGATGAATGTAATATTGTATTATGAAAACCTTTTTTCTTTTAATCTTCTTGGGAGCTTAGCAATTAGCTTTGTTTCAGTTGGGTGAGTCAAATAACAAACAAGGTGGTACTTCCGGGAAGATTGACGTGAGTAGTAAAGTTACCAAGGCCAGTAAAGAGGTGCCAGATGATCCCATTGATATTGAGAGGAGGGAAAAAGTAAAAGAAGCAATGCTTCATGCTTGGGGATCTTATGAGAAGTATGCATGGGGCCAAGATGAACTTCAGGTATGGTGATTCTCTATTATGAACCCATCAACCTTTCACTCTTTATTTAATGATAGTTCTTATAGGTATTTTTCATTGTGGGTTCTTTTTTCAATATGCCTAAAGTTTCTGCTGCTAGGCTTCAAGTTCAGTTTCTTTCCCTTGACGTAAATATTATAGAGGTCTTGCCATATCAGGCTTTAGTTCTCTTGTATTTTTGCTTTAGTTCGAAAACATTTAACAGTTTAGGATTGACATGAAACAAAATAAGGATTATGCATTTATGCCTCGAAGCATTAGTCAGCAAATAGGTGGCTCACTTTTGCTTTCATTGCATAACCATCTCAAATATAATTATTTTATTCATTCTCTAAATTCACACTTTTTGAGATAATTTTTTTTGTGCTACTAGCCACAATCAAAGAGTGGTGTCAATAGCTTTGGAGGTCTTGGAGCAACTTTAATAGATTCTCTTGATACGCTATATATTATGGGTCTCCATGAGCAGTTTCAGAAGGCACGAGAGTGAGTGCAATTTGTGACTCTATACTATGAACTCATAATCTTGTTATTTTTGCTTCACTCATATCTCTTTCTATATGTTTGGAATCAATAGTAGGGAGGTTTCTAAAGTTATATTTGGATAGGATACTTGCATGTCGAGTAGAAAATTCAGTTTATATTGTTTTCTATTTTTCTCTTTCAATTTTTAATGCTCTGCCTAGGGCAAGTATGTGCTCATATAGTTCAACGCTGATATGTATTTATTGGCCGTACTCACTCTTCATTTCCGATTTTTTTTTTTTTTTTTTGAATGGGGGTTTAGCATAGTAGTTTTTTTTTTTTATTTTTTTTTTTTTTTTTTTTTTTTTTTTTTTTTTTTCTGAATGGGGGTATAGCATAGTAGTTATTTGTATTTATTTTAGTTGCTTGCTACATTGCTATATTCATCTGTTTAATATTTTATTTAATACTCTTGGTTATGCTTTGTTACATTCCTTGTCATAATAAGAAATTGATCTGACAGATGGGTTGCAAACTCTTTGGATTTTAACAAGGATTATGAAGCAAGTGTTTTTGAGACAACCATAAGGTTACTTTATAAAGGTTTACTTTGCAGTTGAAGTCCCTTCCCCATTTACAAAATTATATTTTTTAACTCAGTGTTAGACAACTAATATTTTTTTAATACTTTTCTTTGTTGGTCTATTTCCACCGAAATCCAGAGTTGTAGGTGGTCTTCTTAGTGCGTATGATCTTTCAGGCGACAAAATTTTCCTTGACAAGGCTAGAGATATTGCAGACAGATTACTGCCTGCATGGAATACGCCTACAGGAATTCCTTACAACATCATTAATTTGTCACATGGACGAGCACACAACCCTAGTTGGACTGGGGTAAATTTTAGAATTCTGTTTATGCATTTCAGTCTTACTGAACACCAGGAGATTTGGAATATTACTTCAATGGGTTGTAGTCCTTGATTTTATCTACCTGGAATTGTTTACATTTTTATTGTCCTTAGGGGGCGTTTGGTAGAAGGAATTGTTTTCCATCCCCAAGAATCATGATTCTTGGGAATAATTAATCGGAAATTATGATTCCTAGGAATGATTAAATTCTGTTTTGTTGGTGAAAAATATTGCTGGAAATATTTATACAAGTTTTTTTGAAATTATGAGATAATGTGTTATTTTTATCAAAATCTTTTGTTTGCTACTACATCAAATGATTTAATAAGAGTAACATGATATTTTTAGTAAATTTTCCTTTCACCAAACACCCCCTTCAGAGATGTGACAATAATGGGTTATATAATCTTTGGTCTTATTTTTTATGCTTTGATTTGTAGTTATAGTTATTTTTTATGTTTATGCTTCATATCAGTTTTCAAGCAATTAATGAAAATAGGTCTCTTGTGCAAGGCAATTTTGGATGAGCTTTTAATTGAAAACAAATTCATTTTATAAGTGCTTCTTATATAAGCCCTTTTTCTTACAAGCACGTCTTATTCAAGGCACATTTTTTGCTTTGATGCAGTGCTCAAGAAGTTTCCTTTTTGTTTTTGAGCAGCCTCTCCTTCCAAAATTAGCTTTAGCTAGATCTTTTTCTAGGAATCATGAAATTGTATATTTAGTCTTATAATTTGGGTTTGAGCCTAACTCAACCATACAAAGTTATATTGTAGACAATGTGTGATATTGAACACACCCCTGTCATACCCTTAACTGGACTTTCAAGTGTGAAGTTTATATGACTTGACATCTGCTAGTGGTCAAATGATAAAAACCCCATTGTGAGTGGATCAACAGGTCCAACAACTCATGGTAGGATAGATTCTAATACTATTTTAGAATTTGAGTTTGGACCTACCTCAACCATACAAAAATAGTTTCTATGGTGACGGTCATCTCCTGCTAGTATATTATATTTTGACTACGCCTCTAGATGATGTAGGATCTCTAACTAATAAAAATTTATATACTTAGAAAAGGCACACTTTTGTGATCTTTTTGGCTGAGTATTGGTGATGAAATTGCTATCTTATTTTATTGTAAAAAAGCATTATTTCATCTAAGGATTCTGTATTTAGAGGCATGAATTTTGGCTATTGATACTGCAAGTAGCATTGACACCCTCATCAAAGTCTCTAATTCCTTTTGGTTTATATTTTGTTAAGGGTGAGAGTATCTTGGCAGATTCTGGCACTGAACAACTGGAATTCATTGTTCTATCTCAAAGGACTGGAGACCCAAAGTATCAGCAGAAGGTTTTTAACTTTCATTCTATATGTTCTATTTTTTATGGGACGATTGGAGTGATGGGTTTACATTTATGTTGGTTGAAAAGAGATATAATTACAGGCAGACATTGCAGTGGTGGTAGCCTTTTAGTGTTAAAATATGCTAAATTGACGCCACACTGTTTGTAGCACTACTACTAGACTTATTTGTACTTGGTTGGAGCTATTTTAGCTATAATCAGTTATTTGCTTATGCCAGTATGCCTTTCATTTGTGTATTGCATGTGCAAGCCATTTTTCTAGCAGTGCACTGATTGGTTTGCACCATGCTTTTTCAGGTGGAAAACGTAATAACCCAGCTAAATAAAACATTTCCTGCTGATGGATTACTTCCCATCTACATTAATCCTCATAGTGGGGCAGCAGGCTACTCTCCTATCACATTTGGTGCCATGGGTGATAGGTATTAATACAATTTTTAGCAACCATATTTTGTGTGAGATGATCATAGCAAACTTCTGAATTTATTAATATGATCTGGATTTTGCTAAATTCTAATAATTTTATCTGCATTTGTTAATTTGCTCTGTTGGTGATTGACACAATTTTGTTGCAGTTTTTATGAGTACCTGCTCAAAGTTTGGATACAAGGGAATAAGACTTCGGTCGTAAAACATTATAGGTGAGAATAATGCATCTAGATTATCACGTTTATGTTAATTGATTAATTCATAATTGAATCCATGTCATTTTAATAGACAGTATAAGCTAAAATCTAATTTTATTTCCTTGGACTGATGAGAGAATTTGTACGTTAATCTTTAGAATTTAATTGCCAAATCATTTCAATTTTTCTTTCACATAAATATTTAATAAGTGTAAGTGTTCTTTAACTCTTTTTGCTCATTCATCTCTTTCGGGAATCATGAAAGCAGAGATATGTGGGAGAAATCAATGAAAGGTCTGTTAAGTTTGATTCGGAGATCAACACCATCTTCTTTTGCTTATATATGTGAGAAGAATGGAGGATCTCTCACAGACAAAGTATGATATCACTCTTACAGTACTTGTTTTGTTATGTTTAGTATTTACCATATGATCTTCTGGTTTTGGTATAATTTGTCGTTCAACTGAGTACCTGCAGATGGACGAACTGGCATGCTTTGCTCCAGGAATGATTGCATTGGGATCATTTGGTTACACTACTGCTGATGATTCACAGAAGTTTCTGTCACTTGCAGAAGAGGTATATTTTGATAGCCTATTTAATTTAATAATGTGCTTGTTCTGTCGCTGACTGAGTTTTGGTCTTGATCTGTCAATTTACATATGGTTTTCACACCTATACAAGCTTAATAATTTTCTTTCTGCTTAGGATTTGCTATCAATTTCATTTATATATTATGCATGCATTTTGAAAGCCTATTTTAAAATGTTGAGAGGGGTGGATGTTTCTATCTATTCTTCCTTTTAGGAAACCCGTTTTGCCTTTCTTTTTGCAAGTTGTTTATCATTGGTTTAAAACAGATAATGTGTTGAGCTATAACTAAGAATTTTGTTGTCATTCAAATAATTATAGATTGTGAGTGGAAGTAGTGGCTGTATGTGATATTTTAATATGTGAGACGACCTATATCGAATCACATTGTGCATTGCTTCTTCAGTGCATGTGGATATTTTATTGTGCAATGATATCGATATTATGAGGTAATCACTGATGATATGTACCTTTCTTTGCAGCTTGCTTGGACATGTTATAACTTCTACCAATCAACTCCAACGAAATTGGCTGGAGAGAACTATTTCTTTCATTCCGGACAGGTAAGTTATTAGCTTATTTGTGCCATGAAATTTGAAATTTGTGATCTGAAATTTATTTTTTGAATTTAAAGGACATGAATGTGGGCACATCATGGAACATACTGAGACCAGAGACAGTTGAGTCCCTCTTTTACCTTTGGCGTCTAACTGGCAACAAAACATACCAAGAATGGGGTTGGAATATATTTCAAGCGTTTGAAAAGAACTCCCGCATAGAGTCAGGCTATGTTGGACTGAAGGATGTAAGCACACCTCTATTTCACATCTAATTATGTGTTTTTGTATTGAGTTCGTCCTATCAAAAGTTAGACTTCTTTGTTCTGGTTCATTAGTGAAAGCATTTATTGAACTAAGCACTTCGATAGATGAGATAGAGGCATTCTATGTGTTTTTTTCTCAATTGAATGCTTAATTTTCATAGGCAATAGGTGTTGAAAATTATGTTGTGTTTAGGCTTTTGCAGTTATAGGGTTCTGTTTGGACAAATCTCTCCAAAAACACTGCAAAGAGAGAAACTTAGGAAGAAAAAAAATGAAAAGATTTTCTCTATAAACTAAAATTAACTGATGCCCAATTTAAAAATAAGAATTTAGAAAATTTTCATGAGAAGTCTTACAAATTATCTTGTGCATAAACTAAAAAAGAAAACTAATTTTAGCTTATGAAGAAACTCATATAATTTTTTTCTTCTTAAGATCTGTTTAGATAAACTTCTCCATAAGACCTTCTAAGAGAGAAAAATAAGAAGAAATGAAATGAGTTTGTCTAGAAGTTAAAATTAGTTTATGCACAAGCTAATTGTAGAAGCTTTTTCTTTTGACTTCCCTAAATTTTTTATTTTTAACTTTCCATAAGTTAACTTATAAAGAATTTTACTTATTTATCTGTTCTTATTTTTCTGTCCTAGAATTCTTGGCATTGTTGGCTTGGGTCATTGCTTCTTACTCTAATGCTTTCTGCCAATTTTCTTCCTTGCTTCCTTTGATGTTCGTCTAATGCTTGACAACCATTTAATATCCGTGGCAACCATTTTGCTTACCCATTTAGTATCACTTGTTCAAATTTCTCAGGTTAATAGTGGAGTCAAAGACAACATGATGCAAAGCTTCTTTCTTGCGGAGACCCTGAAGTATTTTTATCTTCTCTTCTCACCTTCTTCAGTCATCCCATTAGATGAATGGGTATTCAACACGGAAGCACACCCTCTGAGGATTGTGACCAGAAATGAAGGGGAACTTGATAAGAATTTAAATGAGAAGCAAAAACCTTTTCCTAGAATAGGTGGCAGGAAAGAAGGTCGGTCAGGTTAGATATCCATTCCTCTCTAATCATTGCTGATTGAACCCCTTTTACCAACACTGCAGAACAGCTGTTTGTTCTATTAAGGGGGCTTGTAAGATGTCAGAATTTTCTCATTGGGAGGAGCTTGAGGCTGGTAGGGGTAATAAGGGGTTCATTCAGGCTCTAATGTAGGAAATAGTTCTTCATTGAAGTTCTTAAAATGGGTTTATTCAAGGTGAAACTGAACTTTGATTGATGAATGACCCTTCTGAAATTCACGGCTAGGAGCTTGTTGCCCTTTATTTTTTATTATATTTTTGTGGAACCAAATTTTGAGGGTTCTAATGAGGCAATATATCCTTCTCTGTTTACATTTTTTCTTTGTTGTGCATTCTTGTTACTGAATTTGATGAAGCGCAAGATACTTACACTTCTTTTGTTATGGTACTATATGTGGTTCTCTGTCTTCCACCATTCTCTAGTTTTTTATGGACAAGCTTCATTTTCTTCCTGTTGTCTGTTGGATCAGTTTTCTTATGGGATTCATGATTTATCTATGGATATGCACACCACTTTGATCAGATCGAGGAACCAAAACAAATTTTTTCTTGTCTGTTGGATCAGTTTTCTTAGGGGATTCATGATTTATCTATGGATATGCACACTACTTTGATTAGATCGAGGAACCAAAACAAAAGGTTGATATAAGTGATAAAGTTGCAAGTTATAATTTTTAGGTGAAACTTTAAAAGTTTAGTATGTTTTTATTACAATAAAATAGTTGTGGACTTTGTTATTTTATTTATTTTACTTCTACTCCATAGTAAATGCATAATATAATTAATTAAGAATTAGATTCAAATTTTAGACATATTTGAAAACAACTGAAAATTAATAATGTTTTAAAATCTTAAAATTAGAAAAAAGAAGAAGAAAGTACCATAATTTGAAATAATTCAATACATATAATATGGTTTCTTGTCTCACTCTATTGTTCCTATTTGCTTTGTCAAATATTAGTTTTAAGTTTATAATATAGATTTTGGAATATTACACAAAATGGAATTATTTTGAGATTTATTTTTCTGAATTGTACAAAATAGAAATAAGGACATATATATACCCTCGATTTAAAGTGAGCTAAGTTTATGATGCGTTTTAATTTGAATCTAAGTTGAATGTATTTTTACTTTAATTTGCTTACTTTTGAGAAGTATATTTTTAAGTGAATAGAAAAAAAATGTTTAAAACATAAGCTTACCGAAAGCCTGAAAATTTAAACATTATAAAAAGTTACAAGGGTATTTTGTATGTGACTTAAGTTATCTTGTTAGAAAATTTTCCATGCAACACAACCCAATGTTATATTGCTATTTGGAATTTATCATTGTCATTATAGTTCTTAAATTTAGCTATTACTTTTATATTAATTCCTAAACCAATTAATATTTTTGAAAGACCTTACTTGAAATTTGAAAATATTTTTATAATGTTTTTAGATAGAAACTTTTAAAAGAGTAATTATTATTTTAAAGCATTTTAATTGATTTATGACTATGTTGTCTTGATAAAAAAAAAAAAACTCTATTTATTAGAGTAATTGAACTACTTAAATTAGATAATTTTACATTTCTCTTGAATAATGAAAATTTGATTCTTTTTATATTATCAAATATTATGAAATTCATATTTTTTTATATTTTTTCTTTAACTCAATTTTAGTTAAACGCTATCAATTTGATTAAGACTTAAAGATTGTTTAAATGACAAATTTTCAATTGATGTAGTCTAGATTTTCTTTTATTAAAATTAATAAAAATAATTTTATGATTAAATTATTATTTTTTATAAACTATTATTATTTATTGTTTGATATTAATTATAATTTTCTCAAATAATATTAGGAGAGCTATTACCATTTTTACGTAAATTAGATTTATTTTCAACTAACTTAATTATTTTTTATTGACATATGCAATGATTCATTTCATTTTTGACGAATATGTTATTTTCAACACTAGAAAACTTTTAGTAGACATTAACGAACATAATTAATAAAAAAATCTCAATCATCAACCTTGAAAAGTAACATTAACTACAACTCAGCTATAGCAAATTATTAATAATAATATTTTAAATAGATTATCAATATTGTAAAAGTAATTTTAACTAGAACTCAATTATAACAAATTATCTATATTGATCTTTTTTTAATTTTAACAATTATTTAATATTAAAATAATTTTTTATTTAATATAAAGAAGTTAAAATTATTTAAATTTGAATGGCTTTATTAAAATAAATTATTTAAAAAGTAAAATAATTTTAAACAAGATTAATTCAAATGTATTTACGTATTTTAACAACTACGAAATTTCTTGTGGAAATCCCAGGTTAAACTAAAATAATAATAATAATAATAATAATAATAATAATAATAATAATAATAATAGTAATAATAATAATAAATAACTGAATTTAAGTATATACAAATTACACAACTTTTGAATTTTCATGACCTAGATAGGAATCCACTACATTTTTCAGAATTAGTTACTCTTCACCCGAATTGAAAAACCTTTCCCCAAAAAAATTGTTAAGAAGAAAACACTGATTTGAGTGTGATGGTGTGTGCGTTTCAGAGTTGCAGTAGTTGAAGATAGATAGAAGAAGAGGAGCTATAATTGGCAGAAAAACGTTTTTGTTCCTTCTTCTTCTCCTTCACCTCACTGTGCTAATTCACTTAAGCCCTAGTTTCCTTTCATTTTCATTTTCATTTTCATTTTCATTTTGCCATAACATAGTTTCGAAATTCGATCATTGTTCACTGCCACTTACGCTGGGTTCCATCAATCATTTTGAATTAATGCGAACATCCTACAATCTCCTTCGCTCCCGCTTCCGCCGTTGCCACCACCACGCCGCCGCCTACCATTCCCTCGCCGTCGTATACGTGAAACCGGACCACCGTCCGCCGCCTATCCTTCCTTCATTTCCGCATCCTTCAAAACCGAAACAGTTTCTTCTTCTCGCCTTCAATGCTCATCGCTTCCCCTGTCATCGCAGTATGTTTACTTGTTATTCTACTTTTATAGTTTCATTATCTTATCTTACTTGGATTCGTTGGTTCGTTCACGTTTTTCTAGGTTTCTTCACCAGGGCTAAGACAGCTCAGAACATCGAATTTAACGATCGCCACAGGTTCCGTCGGTTTATTTAATTTTTTTTAATTTCAATTAATTTGCCACGATAACGCTTCCCTAATTTGGCTGCACTTGATTCTGTTCGTTGTATGTCACTGTAGTCAGCGAGCTGTTAAAACTGCATTGTGGTGTAACTTTCTTGTTTTTTCACTCAAGTTTGGAGTATGGTTAGCTTCCTCTAGTCATGTTATGTTAGCTGAAGTCGTCCACTCAGTTGCCGATTTTGCAAACCAGGTATATTTTATGTTATAAACTTAATTTTAGCTTATTAGTCTATGGATGACTATGGGAAAAATTTGTTTCATTTTTTTTTCTTCATATAGAGAAACCTATTGAAACAAGGCCTAGGGAGTTCACATTGGACTGTGTGATGCTTAAAAAAAACGACAATCTGATGTGTGCTCAATAACTTATTTTGTAGGCGTTACTTGCTTATGGACTAAGTAGCTCAAGACGTGCACCAGATGCTATTCATCCGTGAGTTAAATAGTGTTGTTGGTTATATTTCTCGCCACTGTCTACCAATTTGTTTGTTTGTTTTGTACTCAATATGGTGATTATGTCTGATATTGAATATGCATTGCCTTCACATGCTCTTTAATTCAGGAACTATTGTTTATGCAATGAATGAAATATGAATCTGTGGTTATTGGCTAGCTGTTGAATATGATTTCTCTGGATAGTGCTTCAATCACTAATTGTGCAAAATCTTATTAGACTCAAAATATGATAATAATTTATTTTACCGTTCATTTGTATTTCATGGGCATGGATTTTGAATTTTATCCGTGTGTTAAATGTATGTTTGTGTCTTCTATTTCTGTAGTTATGGCTATTCCAAGGAAAGATTTGTTTGGTCCTTGATATCTGCTGTTGGGATATTTTGTCTTGGTTCTGGTGCCACCGTTGTTAATGGAGTTCAGAACTTGTGGATTGCACAGGTATTTGTCCAAATTGAATATTTGAAATAAAAAGTTTAACTTCTTCCATCATATGTTATTGTCAGTTTGCTTGATTTATTCTTCTGTGAATTTTCTCTAATTTAAGTTATTGACTTTTGAGACTTTCTTTTTCAGCCCCCTGAGAATATGCATTATGCAGCTTTGGTTATATGTGGTTCATTTTTCATTGAAGGTACTGCTGTCTGCAATTCAATCTGGGTGCAATCTATTCTCCTTTGTCTATTTAAGTCCTTCTCTTTTTCAAATGGCATTTTCTGTTAGGTGCTTCTCTTGTTGTTGCCATACAAGCTGTTAAGAAGGGTGCAGCCTCAGAGGGAATGAAATTAAGAGACTATATTTGGCGTGGCCATGATCCTACATCTGTTGCTGTGATGACAGAGGTGATAACTTGTTGCACTTACTCATCTTTAGTTCCCAAACATGTTCCGGTGTATTTGGTTTAAACAAGAATGGCTGATGGATCTTTGTTAAAGGGGAGAAGGGGGCTCATTTTAGAAATAAGATTTCTGGATTGGTTGCATTGCTTTTATTCTTTACATATTTGGCTGCATTTGTGCTCAGAAACAGGTATTTAAAGCTTGGTATGTTTTTGTAGTTATTTATTAAATCTTCAACTTTTATGCTACCCAAGGGCCATGTTAAAGAGTGTATTTTTGTCGTCAATTTGCATCAAATAAAGAAACAGGGAGGAGTGACTTAAAGCTTGTATTGCTGAGAGGAGTTGCATATTTCCCTCTTTAATGGACTTTGGAACACGGATTATCTTTATATTTAGTTTTTAAACCCTCTATTAACAGATTGAAAATTTGTCTGGTTTTTCGTTCTCATATATGGTAGCAAAATATGCAGGATGGTGCTGCTGTTACTGGCCTTTTAATTGCTGGGGCATCATTGGTTGCAGTGAATGTTACTGGAAATGCCATTTATGATCCCATAGGTTCCATTGTAGTTGGCAACTTACTTGGAATGGTAAAAAGGGCTCAGAAGTCAGCAAAAATTCCCCAGGCATTTAGAGTGGTATCTATTTTATTTTAATTCCATGCTGAATTAACCATGCAGGTAGCCATATTTCTTATCCAGAGAAACCGACATGCTTTGATTGGTAGAGCTATGGATGACCATGATATGGAGAAAGTACTTCAATTTTTGAAAAATGACCCGGTATAAGCTTTTTGCTAGTTTGTATTGGAATCACATAATAACTTTATAGCATCATTTGACTAAGTTAACTCTTGTGCTTCAGGTTGTAGATTCCCTCTATGATTGCAAAAGTGAAGTTATTGGACCTGGATTCTTCAGATTTAAGGCGGAAATAGGTTACCTTTCTCAACTTTGTTACTATTTTTAATGTGGTTTAGGTTGTGGATATAATTCTTGTGTCAAAAAAAGGTTGTGGGATATAATTCTAAAAAACCTATATTTAAAATATGGCCTATTTGATTTTTTTTTTTAAATGAAAAGGCACATTTTTAATTGAATGATATATTATATTTATTTAAATGTTTCAAAAAAAATTTACCATGCATGGTCTCGGCAGCTATTGACATGAAGGCTATGTTTGGATGGATGGAATGCAGGGAAATGAAATATAGTGGCACTACGTTCCTTTTTTTGGGTTGGTAACATGATAATGGAATACAATAGAAATTAGTGTGAACTTTATTCCATTGTTTACCTTCCTTTCTCTTGCTTCATAATTTGGGAGGAATGAGATGGAATGGAAATTGTTTCATTCCATCGTAAAATATCTGAAGTCCCAACAGTGGAATGGGTTTTTCATTCCATTATTTTCTATTTTACTCCATTCCATATCATCTTCCAAAGACAGCTAAATGTCTCATTTTGTTTCAACAATCTCCTTGATCCTGTATATATATTCAATCCTACTGTCGTAATGGGAAAAAAAGCTTTTTATGGTATAACTTTTTTGGAAGCTACTCTTGATCATTTATGACAAAGGCATTAAAACTGCCTTTGGGGATTTTTATTCTTTACTCCCAAAACTAACTTAATTAAGTAAGTATCGTATTTATGATTAAAAAATGTTTTATTAATTTTTAAATAAATAGAACAAACAGAATTGAAATTGGATATCTTCTATATAATAAATTCAAATATCAAAGCATGTCAAATTCAGGTAATATTAACAACTAAGCATGATGATGTTAATCTTATCATTCTTGGTAAAACAGATTTTAATGGAGAGATGGTGGTGCAAAATTATCTTAAAAGGACTGGACGTGGAGAGTGGGCAAGACAGGTAGATATGCTTTCATAATGTTCATGTAAAACCTCTGATAACATGCTACTATGTTCTGCTGCCGTTATTAGTATTATAATGTTATTCACTTACTGCTGCTTTTGATTTACATGCTAGCAAACCAGGAATGCGTTTCGTCTTTAGCCTACATGAAAAGAGAACTATCCTAGCGCATTAATTCACATTAAACAATAACATATTCTGGCTCTTTGCCTGACTAGTGTAGATTACCTCCCCCATTCAGCTTTCTGGATCATTCAACAATAGTTCTATTGTGCGTCTTCCGGTCATTGTGTGGTTTATAATCTTTAGATATATAAGTTTCATAACAGCCAAGTTTATTTTCAGTTTCGTGAAGCTGCAAAGATGGAGGATGATACTGCCCTGATGAATATTATGTCAAATTATGGTATGCACCAGTAAACTTGATCTTTATAGTCTTACTGATTAAGTAATTGCATGCTTACAGTTGTAAGATGTGACAGGTGAGGAAGTAGTTACAGCTTTAGGAAGTGAAGTAGATAGGTTAGAGAAGGAGATCCAGGATCTTGTGCCTGGTATTCGGCACGTTGATATTGAGGCCCACAATCCTCCCACAGAGGTTCAATAAATTCAACACCCTATTCATATTCATTTATATTGTCAAAGCATTTGTGAGAAATTGATTCGGCTCTATAAAGTATCATTGAGTTCTGAAAGACGTCCGAAGCTGAATTACATGCCTCAAGTTGCTCTTGATACATCAGTACACAAGTACTCATGTTTTCCTCTTCGCCGAAAGGTGACATCTGAGCAACCTCGAGTGTGAAAGACCTTAAGGCATGTAATATATATTAAACGATGCGATGTTTAATGAATAATTACAGACAGTAACTTTTTTGTGTTCCGCAGTTCCTGTCACTTGCAGCAAGTGTCATAGTTCATAGTAAAAAGTAATTGAGGTATGTTATTAATGCATTCTTTAATATATTCTTTTTGACCCTATATTACAAAATCATAATATCATATATGCCACTGTTTAATCATGAGTCTTAGTTAATAATTAACAATGCAATACGAATTATAGTGGACAAAGTTGCTTGCATGAAATTTCAATGTAATGGTAGCATGGCCTTTGCTTTGGACAGAGTCCATCGCAAGGTGTAATTATTATCATCCATGAGTTTTTCTATTACTACCTCAAGGTATGTGATGATCGTTCTGGCAGGTTGACACTTGGCTGGCCTGGTAAGATTAGTTTAGTATGAAATTAGTATTTTGCTTGATTGGGATAAATACAAAACAATAGAATACAACTGCCATCCCGATGGCACATGTTCAGGGCCAAACTAAACGGTGTTTGCAGTATCTCTTGGTTATGAGAAATTGTTAGGTAGTTCACCAACATCATGAATCTATGGTCTCAATCGATCACCTTTTTTACTACTGTTGTCATGAAAGATCATAATCATGCCTGCCTTCTACGGATACACTACCTTAATGAGCATGGAATACGTTTCTAAATACTACCATAACTTTATATAAGCACTAGAAACCTACAGATTTTTTTGGCTTAACGGTTCACAATTAGTTAACAATTTAGAGCGTTATTGACGAAACTAACAATAAGCCAACTCGAAGTTGAAAATTGACATAGTTCACAAGTAAAATTTGTTTATATATATAAAATGACCAGACTGAATTAATTGTCACGATAACAGTGAAATGAAAAACAAAATGTTTCTTTATTAGGGCTAATTTGATCAAATAAGTTTCTGAATGATCAAATAGGTGCAGCTTAGGGTAAACCAGAGTTTTAGCCCTTCGATTAATCCCTAAAACCCTAGAATGTGCAAGATTATAGCTTTGAAAAGAATAAAACATGCAAATTTGGACAATAAGACAATTCTATCATTAGTCAGATCAGACAGCCATTATTTAAAGTGGGCCTACACGATGAATTTTGACATAGCATCAGCTCAGTGCCCAAGAAATCCATACTGCACCAACAAATGGAAAAAATGGGGTCTGAGAGACGAACTTAGACAAGCACTCCTCTGCCCCCCCTCTTCTTTTCCCTGACATTTTGTTGGATAATTTGAAATGGATTGCAAAAACTCATTTCACAATGAATGGTTAAAAAATTGAGTAAAAATCCAACATAAAGAAGAAGCTTACGTAATCAAAATAAAAAAGGCTATAGGTTAAGATGATAAGTCACAAGAAGACCATAAAACAAACAAATCCAACTGGACTTGTCCACATCATCACTCTCTTCATTGGCCTGTATGTTAAGTTCTAAGAACTCGCAATTTATCTTTAAATACGGTATCAAAATCGCAATTTACAACTTTTATTTTCCTACTATTAACCGTCAAGCTGGCTCGCCCACTTTTAGCTCTTTGTTTAGATTGCACTAATGGTTATACTCTGTTTATTATAATCGCCGTTATTTCCTTTGGGCTCAGAATGTAGATATTCTAGGATTCCAAGAACTTATGAACAAAGGTTGATATCAAGCTACTAGATGCTTAATGTCATAAACTAACTCGAGATGTCTTCATCGACTTAGCATACCAAGACATAAATTGATTAATTCACTATTTTAAATATCATTTACTAATTTAAATTTTTCATAATTAATTTTATACACAATGTACAATTTTTCACAGGCTACGTGAGTAGTATGATATTTAACTTAACTAAAATCTTTTAACACCAAATATTGACAAGATAATATGTTAATACACTAGTTCCCTGCACCTTCGACAAGCGGCTACATTACTTTCACCTTTTTCGTAGCCACAACCTCATCAAGAAAATCTAAGAGACGCAAAGTTCATACATGATAAATACCGTAAAATATAAGACTAAAATCCTAGCACCCTTATTACTGACATTAAAATTTCCAAATCCACTCTTAACTAAAATAACAAGAACTCTTAAGAGTTGTAATTCAAATTCGACAAATGAAAAATATTTAAAATATTATGACAAACGGAATAAAGACTTCTTAAAAACAGTGACCTTAGAAAATTCAATGAAACCCATAGAAATCGCAGAACAGAAATCTCATCATTATAATAAAAAATACCATGCATACTTATAAAAAGAAAAACATTCAAACTTAAAAAGAGATATATCGAAGTCATAAATGTGCTATTCTCAAAATTTCAGATACGAAAATTGTCTGATCTTGATCTAAAGCCAACAAGAAAATACTGATTCAACTAGTCAAGATTGAAAAGTGCCACAGCTCAATTCATTCTCCTGATTAGCTCATTGATGTAATTCTCACGGTTTCCGGCATCTCCACCCTCAACATAGTGGTTTCTCTTCTTCTTCAAACCACCCAAAGGAGCCTTGAGCTTAAATGGCCACAGGAAGTTGTTAGCCTCCTTAAAGTGAGGTCCAACAGTTATGATCTCGTGGATAAGATCTTCAGTTGAAATGATTCCATATTTGCCGAGTGCCTGTCATCCAAACAAGTTAGCAGCATGTAATGGCTTGATACAAATTAGTATTGACGAAATTGTAATTTAACATTAACATACCTGCTCAATGATGGAGTTGTCAGTTAGAGCAGTCCTCTGCTTGTTGAGCTTTCCATACCCTCTCTTATAAACAAGTTCTTTCACACTCTTCAGATTTGGGTATCTACAACAAGGGCAAGAGTCTCTTCAGTTAGTACAAACTCAATCTTTCTATTCAGAGAAGTATTAAAAGGTAATCCACATACCCATAAGTCACATAAGGTTCAACTCTGTGCAGCATGTTCATGGTGGCTTTGTTAACCTTGAGGAATACACCATTGAAGATCTGTTTCACAACAAGGTAATATCAGTATCACCGAATTTCTTTTGTAATAATGAAAATGAAGATATTAGGTATAATTATTTGAGAATACTCTAATATGGGTCTTATCAATATATAATTCAAGTAGCAACAGATTTGCATTAACAAGCACAAAAACAATCATGCAAAAACACTTCATCATATTCCAACAGTTCATAATAGTTTACATGAGTTCTCTGGCCCTCACAAGACAGGCACTTCATCAATTCGAATATTAACTTATAACAAAATATAATACAACTACCAAAATCCATTGATCAAATATAAAACCATTGTTTGGAGAGCATAAGAAATCAGAAAAACGTCAGGATTGCCATAACTACAACTGTTTTCAATTGCTCATAGTCACTTCGTTTCATTTTCTTCTCCAAGAAAACAAAAACTTAAACCCTTTTGGTTAAAATATCCTAGCACAAGTATTAAGTTCAACTAAGAAACATAACAAGGCAAGTAAAAGAACAAATCATCATACATATACTGATGCCTTATGTAACTACAGCTAAACAAATAATACCTGTCTCAATCGCAACAGCTGCAGGATCTTCCTTGATTTGGGGTCCATCGCATTGATACTGAAAAAAATGCAATTGCACACATTAGACCAACCTAAACATTCTAAAATATCAGATAAAAAATTAAAAAAAAAATACACACCCACGAATGCGAATGATAAACAAGAGCTTAGCCTCTGGATCAACATAAAATCCACCTTTCAGCTTTGCCTCACGTTTCAACCGAATCAATTCTTTCTCCTGTTCAAAAGGACCGAAAAACACACCAACAGGTTCAAAACTAAGGCAAAACAAAGAATAAAACGGAATAATCCCAAGAAAATTAGGGCAACAAAGTTGAGAGGAGATTAGATGAGTGTACCTGCTGATCGTACTCCTTTGCGTACTGTTTGGCTCTGTTGTAGATGAGCTTGCGGCTCTCGGCTCTCTTCTTCTTCGCAGCGTCGAGCTCTTGCTTCTTCGCCAAAGCCCATTCCTCCTCTCTCTTACGCTTCTTCAGAACGGACTCTGGAACAATAGCCTTCACTTCTTCACCCATCTCTGTCATTTACACAATGAAATCAAACAAATGAGACTAAAACTAGCATCACAACTAAGTCACACATATGGAAGAATCAACAATGGAAGATCGAAAACGCAATGAGAAAAACAAGAGACCTCAGATTTGGCTCTGTGACTGCGAATTAGGGTTTTCTCCGAGGGGCTGAGAACTATATGAAATGAGAAGAGGTAGGGTTTTGTAGTAGTTCAGTCCTGAAAATGAGGCCACTGTTGGGCCAAACCCGTAATCCTTCAGACACCCCAATAGGCCCAAACTTTGTCTTTTTTTTTTTCTTTGAGGCTTTTTTTTTATTATTTATAATACATTCTGAGTTACTACTCCTTGTCATCATGCTCGTCTTTCAAGTTAATAAAATTTTAAATAAATTCATAAAATTTGTAGGATTTTATTTTGAGGTGAAAGATTAGTGTGGCTACCGTTCTTCATAATTAAGATAAAAATATGTCTTTAAACGTAATTTTCTTTTATAATTTATTTTTAAAAAGTTACAAATATCTAGTTTTTTATTTTTCAATTTGGTGATTTATTTAAAATCTGTATTTTCCTCCTTTTAATTAAATTTTTTTATCAATATCATTATTATAGGAAAAATATACACTTTTGTATAAACTTTTTTGGTATATTTTAATCAAATAATACCATTTACTAAGTAAAAAAAATTGGTATTTGATAAAAGTATAAATTGATAAAACGTCCAATGTGGCAAAACTTATGTTTCTAGACTGAATGTTAATGTTTATTTGTAGCTATCTAAAATATTTTCTGTTTAATCCATTCTTGCTATTGGTATAATAAGTTATATTTTATTAATATGTCATCATCTAAATATTTTTTAGCAACATAAAATTGATTTTCTAAAAACATATTTTTCCATATCTAGATATGCACATTATGTTTTTATGTGTTATTTATTTTTTTAGATATATAAATTTACAATTTAAAAAGTGAATATTTAATCCAACATAAAAATAATATATATATTGAAATAAAAAAATTATAATTAGAAAAAATAATTATATTTCTCATGTTTTAAACCTGTAAGGAATTCTTTTGTCATTTTAATACAATGAAAATGAAATAATATAATACAGTATAAATAAAAATTTATCAATACATAAGTTTTATATGACTGATAATACACTTTAACAACCCTCACTGAAAGATATTATCTTAAATAATAAATTTATGTCAAATTCAATATAAATATACATCTTTTAGTTGAATAAAGTCGTGAATCATTCACATATATAAATAATCAAAATCAATCTCCTTTCAATTTTCAGAAAATAATTAGCAATTGTGTTTTTAAAAGAAAATATAAATTATTGTAGCACAATTGTAGTTGCATGCATGTCAAGATATATAATAGAGAAGATAACAATAACATGTTTGGTGCATTGTGTACCCGCACAAAGTTAGGAAGTTTCCACGAAATTTCGTTTAGCTTCTTTCCAAAGCTCACAAGTCTTCAGTATCTCAAGTCAATCTTCTCATCCTTCCTTTTCATTTTCCTTCTTCTTTTTCTTCTTGCATTTACTCTTCCTAAGCTGATTTCATGGGATCTAAATCTCCTCTGCACAATTCTCATCCATTCGTAAATCTGCGCTCATGCACAACGGTACATCTTCTTTCTTTCACTGTCTCCATATCCAAGATTTTGTATGTTAATTAGTTATCATTTAAGATGTTGTTCAACGCATTTTCTTTTACAGCAGAATCGTCGCTTTCGCACTGTCTCCTTTTGATTCCAACTCTGATAATACATACTCATGAAGTGTATGTCAGATGGTTGTCTTATCCAGATTCATCATCATTCTCACTCATAAGGTAATTAACTGTTACAATTTCAAGAGTTCCTAATGATGATGTATATCTGTTTTTAGTTTATTATAAGCAATTGTAGAAGGTAATTCTTTCTTTGCTCCTCCCAAAAAACATGATATAATGTCTTCCATGATTTAATGTCTTTCATTAATCGTTTCACATGTGCTATCGATTATTGGTTCAGAATGAATCTGATTTCAAATTACATTGAAAAACATGTTTTAGAGGAGGTGCAGCGAATCGCCATTGTTGTAGAATGTGTTAACCTAGCTAGCTCTGCCTCTTCCATAGGATTAGCAAACAAAATACAAGTATATATATGAAATAAAAGATAAATATGTAAGAGAATAAAAATGAATTATAACTGTAATAATCCTAAGATGGAAATAGTTGAGAACTAAGAAATCTATCATTGTGAGGTATGAATTGAAGATAGAGTAATGGCCACAATGACTAGAGAGACATGTGGAGTGAAGATGAAGAGTGACAATATATCTAAGAAGATATAACATTCATAAAAATGTAAACAGTGAGAAGAAAGTAAAACAAAGGAGGGAGGACCATGTAAATGAAAATTTTTGAGATTTTAAAATTACAAAAAAAAAAAAAGTTTGTCTGAGACAAATGAAACTTACAGCGAAAGATAAAAATAGGAAAATAGGAAAAGATAATGAATGTGTATTTTTTTATAAATTAAACTTAGTTTATATAATTGTCTACTTGATTGAAAAACATGTTTAAGATAAAAAAGGAGAATAAAAAATAAAATGTTCTTTTTTTTTATAAATTAATATGAGAAACTCGTTCATGTAATTTTATTAATTTTTTATTTTCAATTTATGGAAAAATTCATTTCAGTTTTTATTTTTTATTTATTTTTCTCTTTAAAAGCGTTTATGAAAAAAAAATTATCCAAACAAACTGTTAAAATAATTTTTAAATATGTGTTATCTAAATTCTCCTTTCTAATTTGTCCACAAGGTCATTTTAGTTTAGGAAAAATTTCATGATATCCTTTCTTTTTTATAAAGAAATAACCCTCAAACCTTAGATATTTCGTGAATTAATCTATAACATACATAACGATTAATAATGAAATTTGAATTTTATAACTGTTCTATTTTTCACATACAATCTTTTTATCCCTTCTATACTTTCAATCCTTATATTTATTAATTAACTTCTTAAGTTTTATTATCCAAAAAAACTAAGGAAAAAGATTATTTTTTATTGTATAATTATAATAATAATTAATAAGAGTTAAATTATTTTATGAATATATATTATATTATATTTTTACTTTTTATTTTGATGAAAAATTACAAATATTTTTATTATATAATTATAATATTATAAAATTAATAAAAAAAATTTATAATTATTACATTTATTACAAATTATTTTATATTTTCAATATAATTTGTAGTAAAAAAATTAATTTTTATTATCATAAAAAAATGGAGACATGTGTGTTTCCCTAATATTATTGTATTTAAATTTGAACTCCATCTTTACCAAGGGTATTTCTTTTTCTTTTTTAAAAAAAACAAAAGAATACTCTCTTATATGAAATCAAATTTAAAAGGACATGATTTCTTCTTTTCTTTATTGTCATTTCTTAAATATAAGATGGATTTTATATGTACCTATAAGCAATGTGACATAGAAAATAAGAAAATTGTAAAATATAATAGTTAAGTTTGTAAAATACTTTTATTTAGCACATTCTTTTCGTAAAATTTTCATTAAGCTAGGTTTATACATTTAAATCCTTGTTGGGGGTGGAATGAAAGAGGGTAAAGTGCAAGAACAAATTAATTCATCATTGAATAATAAGATTTGAAGATATTTGATGCATTATTTTGTTCACAGCAGTAAATATATTAATAATTACATTCAAAGTGAAGATAGATTCTAATAGATCTGACTAATCGAAATTTTCTACACAAGGCATGCCTATTCAAACCTTAATTAGGTTTTAGGGTTTTTGTGGATAAATAATAATGACCAAAGATGGAAGTAAATTTTTCTAATGATAATTAATCATAGTTGCAAATTTTCATGATGATAATTGACCTTAACACTGATGAAAAAAATAACCAAATGCATCTAAAATTCTCAATCTCAATCCCTAGTCCTAAACCAATTAAATTTAAATAAGATTTTTATTCTATGAAACTAATTTAGGTAGAGATGAATGATTATATCAAATGACACTCCAAGATGGACAGTTAAATAACATGTGCATAACTAATCACTTGGATTTCCTACACTAATCACAATTAAAAGTTAAATTTTAGATTTTGATCATAACTGAATAAAAAAATAAAAAATAAACAATGTATTAAAATCGTATGATTTAATTCGTAAGTATATTATTTTTATGTTTCGTGTTGTTTATTGATGTTTATATAATCAATTTAAAATATATCCGATAACTTAATATATGATTTATTTAAAATTTGTTATACCATTATATAATGAGATACAACATTAGATAACTTTATTTGGTGTTATTTTTTATTAGAGAATTTTACATTTTAATAAATAAAAAATTATTTATTTATTTAATAAAATAAATAATTGAAGAATTTTTTTATTTTAAAATAATTAAGTAATTTTTATTTTTTAAAATAATAACTATATAAATTTTTAATTGTTTTAGAAAATTATATATTAAACTTTATTATTTTTAATTAATTATTCATAAAATAATAAAACTATAAAAATGAAAAAATTATAAAAATTATATATTTTCAACATAGTAAAAATGTAAACAGATATGGACAAAAACACATATTTTGCTAGTTTAGAGTTTAGGATTATTATTAATATGACTTGATGTGTATTTTGACAATGTAAATTGATGTCTCGGTTTACTACTTTAGGACTATTATTAATTAACAAAATATAAAAATAATTAAAAATATGACATTAATAAAAGAAGGAAAAAGTTGATAATAAAATTTCATTAAACCAGCTATAAACCCAATTTTCAGGAGACTATAAACATAATTTATTTTTGAATACTTTGTTTATTTGGGAGGGAACAAACTCAAGAAATCATTTGTTTTTTAGTAGAAAGTTAATGAAAAAAAATATGTCTAAACTTTAATATTTGAAATAAATTTTCTCAGTTTTTTTTATTTAACTAAACTAATACATCATTTCCTTCAAGTAAAGCATAAATCATGCGTGATATAAAAGCAAAATAAAAATATGAAATAAAAAAGGTGATTTTATTTTCAGAAAAAATACAAACAAATTTAAATAAAAATTCTAAATTTTAATTGTTTGGTATAATATCCCAACACAAATATTATATAATAAACATATGTATAAATAGAAATATATTCATATAATCCCAAAATAAAATAAAGTTTATTTATTAGTTCATCGAGGACTCACACACAAAATTTATAAATAAAACAAACACTAGGTGTAAGGAAGAGAGTTTTAAAATATATAATCATAAAATAAATTTGTATTCCAGTTAAACTACAACATTCATCTCATACAACACATTACTAAAATTACATATCTACAATAACTGAGATTATACATACATTGACTTATATACAGAGACACTTGACCATACTTCCGAAAGATTCGTACATTAAATAAGATTTAGAGGTATATACTTGTCATATAACTCTCAGTTTTGAAATCCACACAACCCTCGACCCAAAATGAATCATATGACAAAGTTAATTCATATGATCTGGTTTAATAGGTTATTTTCTACACCATAACAATTATATTAACCTCTTTCGACTCACACTACCTGATAATCTTTATCTATATGATTATAGTAAAGTTAAGATAATTTCTTATTGAGCAAATATACAAATAATGTACATCTTAAAAAATTCTCAACATGTCTCCATCACCATTTCATATTATTTATCATTTACAAACATATATAATACATTATGCATAACATTTACCTTTCACTTTCAAACTCATATAAACTTTACTTTCAAATTCATTTATCATAATTTATATCATCCATCAAACATAAATATATAAACTTTCATTTCATTTGGGTAATATCAGTCATGATCTTATAAGGAATAAAAATAATCATAAGAATATAAGAAAATACATATATAATATGTATAAACAAGAAGGCAAAACCAAAGTCGTGTCGGGCGTCAGTAAAGTGACTTCTAGTGTCACAAAACCTAAAAACATTATTTCAAGAATGTGTCTGACACCACATGACTGCACTAGACCCCATAGAACTCAAGTCCAACTCCACAAGGATCGTGCCTAAGGTTCAAAAACTAACAAATACTATCATATTATCAACTTCAAAGAATTCATATAACATCACATATCATTATACTATCACATTACATCAGTATAACATCATCAAACAACATGTAATTTCTCAATTTATCAAATTATTATCTTTATAAAATCAATCACCAATGCTATCAATTTTAACCATTTCAATTATCATCTTCCAAAAGAAATTTGACACTTAGTAATCATGTCAATCCCACATCCAGGTTTTTATTTGAAGATAAAAATAACAACTAATAAAACATGTAATTAGTTTTCTTGAGTTTACAAAGAGTTCCAAAACTTAAGAGATCACACAAATGGCCTAACCTACACCAACTTCTCATTAACAATTTAATCACGTCACTAAAATTTAAAACCAACAAAAACTAATAAGGTCTCAAATGTCACACACAAAATATATAAACTCAGGTAACTAAAAAAAAGTGAAAACTGACACAAAGAAGAAAGAGACAGAAAAGATGATGATTTTTAAACTTAAACAAACATTTCATTTTTAATAATAAAATATTCAACATTTCTCTTATACCATTCCTATTATTTTCTATGATGTTACATTTAGTAAACATTATAAGCTAACTGCAATCTATTTAGTAATTTATAAGTTATTTTGATTAATAAGAAATATATGATATTTTCAAATAGTTTATTTTATAAGCTTTTAACTTATAAGATTATTTCTTATATTTTAATATTTATTTATCTATTAATATTTTAATATTTATTAGATTGTTTTTTTTTTACCTTGTTTATGAAATTTAAATTAAAAAAATTAACATTAGAAATAAAATAAATAATGTTTCATTATATATAATGAAAATTACAAAAAGAAATTTAATATAGCTTGAGAACTAGAACAATATATAAGATAAATAAAAATTAAATTTGCTTATTATTCATTACATCAACTAACATGTCCAAATAAAAAAATATTTCTAGAAAATAAACATAATACTATAAAATGCAATAAGAATTGGATTATTTTAAAATTAAAAAATTATAATTATATAATGATATATTTTTGTTTATAACCGAATTCATTAGTTAATTCATCAAATTATTTTAATCCAAATTTATCATCGATAAGTTAATCTTACCAAACCATATCCTGAATGTCTTAATTCTAAATTTGAAACTTTGGAATTTCTTAACTCATTTGTTCCATTTTTGTATTCTGCACCCCACCACATGACATCTCAGTTTTAAAGTACAGAGAGAACATATGCATGTGCGATGGCTATGGGTGAAACTTCCGCTATTGTTAGAAAAAAATGAGAAGAGCAATAGGAAGGATATTATTACTGTCCACACAAACATAACGAATCCTAGCGGCACTGTAGCGTGACCACACGATAGCATAGGGCGCAAAACGCATTCATAATTTTGTTATTTTGACAATAATATATTTTGTTTCGAATTATTTTATTATTTCTAATTACTATTTTCATTTTGTTGGCGTTTTGGTTGGAATTGGATGCGTGTGTGTGGCCCAGCCCCTTGCATTTCCCACGCAGTGAGCATTTGAAATCGCTGCTGTTGTGGTTAGGAGGAGGCAAAGGCAGCAACCATGAACGGCCACGGCCACCATACCGTTAACATCCCTAACCGTCACCCTAACGACGACGCCAACAACGCCTTCCCTCCTTCCTCCTCTTCCGCCGACGGCGACAGCAACCACCGTGAAGATGACGACGAAGAACTCGTGGATCCCGACGATCCTTTCGACATTACTCAGACCAAGAACGCCTCGCACGACACGCTTCGCCGTTGGAGAGTAAGCATTCTCTTTCTACTATATCATGATCTCTGTTATTCTACTCTGCATTTTCGCCTCTGTTTTCTTATGCATCAATCAATTCAATCGTGCGCGTTTGTTCTCTCTACATAAATCAATGTACATTTCTGCGTATATAGGTTAATATAGTAGTATGTGTAAATATATGTATAGATAGGAATCCGTTTTGAAAGGATATGTTTGGGAATAAGATTGACATCTAGAGATACGTCATATCGAGAAGGAGAAGTTTGTATCATTGGCGCGGTTGAAGTGTGTTCTACACATCGTTCGGTGGATTTCAATGTGACTGAAGCGAATATGTGAATTGGTGTGGAATGTGGTTTTGACGGGAATACAGACACAGACTAATGTTATGCTTGAATAGAAGTTAGAAAAAGTACATTTGTCAAATTCAATTCAGAAGAGAAGGAAGGAAATGTTTCTTTTTAGAATAAAAGTGCTTTTAAATTCTTTTAACTGAAATCTAAACAGGACTCGTTTTCAAACTAAATATTGTAATGTGTTTTGTTTAAAATGTAAAATAAGGAAAAAAAAGTCCATTGAATTTGCAAGTGGGGACCATTAGTAATCTACTAAGTGTGCACTTATTATTAAAATTTGAAAGAATAAAAATTCTAGGATGCTTCTTCGGTGCTAGCTGAAGGGTTAGTTTTAATATTTAATTGATCATATTCAAAATGGCTGATTGAGGTATTCTTTAAGCTAATTATGGACTGCATCAAACTTTTCTCTTGTCATGCTTACATGAATTTAGAAATTGCAGTTTTCGTTTCCGATCAGTGTTTGTGGAGAATTTACCAATTGGTGCCAGTTATGCAATTATTTTAATATCTGGATTGTGGTTTAGAGCTATGGTGATTTTGACGAGGAGCATTAGTGTGGCAATATATCTGCTTTTGCCTGGCATCTAACTGAAGTTTCATCTGTTTACAGCAAGCAGCCCTCGTGCTCAATGCGTCCAGGCGTTTTAGATATACTTTGGACTTGAAAAAGGAAGAAGAGAAAGAGCAAAAGAAACACTTGATTAGAGCCCATGCACAAGTCATAAGAGTAATATTCGAAATGACAAACGTCAACTAGTTAATTATTTCTAACTATCTTTTGCTTTCCTAATCTGAGTTTTTGTTTTATTAGGCAGCTCTGCTTTTCAGATTGGCCGGTGAACGTGAACTAGGTATACTTATTAATTTTTTCCTCTTCATCTTGTAATGATTCTGATGACTGTCATCTTTGCTTACCATGAACTTTAGGAAATAAAATTTTGATTTGGCATCATCCTACAACCACTCTAACACATAATTAACACATCACATTTTTGCGGCAACGGTGAGTTTGTAGAATAAATGTAAATGTTAAGAGAAAGTAACCAGAGTGGTAAACTATTGCCACTAAATTGAGAAAAAGAAACAGTTTGGCATTGATGCTGTCGTTTTTAGTAAGGTACCACACAGGGAGCTAGTAGCAGACTATTGATAATGGTTTAGGAAAGTCATCAAATTATTTGGTTTTCTGTACCTTCATTTAAATTTTCTTATGTATTTGCTAAACTTAGGTGGAAAATTTAACCGGCAAAAGTCATACTCTCCTGTAGAGCTGTTCCAATGTGAATTGACTTTCAATTTCCAGTCCTACTTGGATTTCACAATTCAGTATTTATAAATTAATCTGTATTCTGTAGCATGAATCCTGGTTGTAGCCGTCAATTATAATGGGCTTTTGGAATGTGCAAGCTTTGTTTTTGTGAACTATAATACCAAATATGCAAACTGCTCTCAAAGATTATTACATTTTGAATTGCTGACTTCATTTTTAGTTACTTATTATGGTCTTTCAATTTATATTTTGAATTATCCAGTGGTAAGCACAGCAGTGTCACCCCCAACTCCAGCTGGTGATTACGGTATTGGGCTCGAACAACTTGTTTCAATGTCTAAGGATCAGAATATTTCTGCTTTTCAACAATATGGAGGGGCAAGTCTAAAAAACATGTTCGGTTGCTTTTAGAAATGTTGAAGTTATTTGCTTTGCTAACACAATCTAGTGATATCTTGTCCAGATTAGAGGCTTATCAAATTTAATAAAATCTAATCCGGATAAAGGTATTAGTGGAGATGATGCTGATCTGTTAAAAAGGAAAAATGCATTTGGAACTAATACATATCCTCGGAAAAAGGGAAGAAGTTTCTGGGTATGTTCTTAATGGCCTTATCTACACATATTTTTCTAAAATTATAATTGATGAATTAATTGTGATACTAGCATTAATTCTCTGTGATTGTTTCAGAGGTTTTTATGGGAAGCTTGGCAAGATCTGACTCTCATAATATTGATAATAGCAGCTGCGGTGTCATTGGCACTTGGAATAAAAACAGAGGTGCAATCAGCATTCATAATTGCTAATAGTCAAATTAGGTTCTGGGAACATATATTTCGTACTTATGTTTGCTGGTATGCTGGGCTTTTGCCTTTCTTGATAGAAGATAGATTTTAAAGAATATTCTAAGATGAACCTACCGGGTCGTCTTTGGTTTGAATAATTTCTTTCATATGGGGAATTGTTTCACAGGATCAGGAACAGTGAGATTCGATAACAGTAAGAAAATAACATACGGGAATTATTTCTTCACAATCTACTATTGTTGGGTGTCATGTAAATGTTGGATATATCTGCTAACCCTGTCAGTAAGAACATAAATGTGATGTTTTAAACAAATAAAATAAAATAAAAGTGTAATGCTAGGTTTTTATGGAAATATATGTTTCAGAGATATTGCTGGTCTAGGTTTTTATGGAAATGTATGTTTCAGAGGTGTATTGCTGGTCTGCTCATTAGTTTTATATTATCGATACTCGAGTATATCATACAGAAGAAAATAAAATGCATTCACCACGTCCCATTTCCATACGGTCAATATTCACTCCATGATGTCTTTTGACCTTTTCTGACGTTACTAAATTTTAACAGTTTAGTCTCTGCATTTTATTTTGGAACCCCTCTGTCCCGTTTTATGCCTGTTGATACATGGTGTTTTGTTCTGAATCTTGTGATTATTCATGTCAGTTGAATAAATTGGTTTGGTATTTTCTATGAATTGATGAAGTTATGTTTCTCGAAAGTTTATCCTTTCCTTTATTTGTAATTGACAGGGTTTGGCTGAAGGATGGTATGATGGGGGAAGCATTGCTTTTGCAGTCTTGCTTGTCATTGTAGTTACAGGTATTGCATATATTATATAATTTTTTTAGATAAAATAATCAATGAATTTCCTCCCATGTCTATATGGGAGATATGTTGAGATTTGGTGTGGGGCCAAAGTTATATGTTACCTTGGTTGGGACTATTTATGCTCTTTCTGGAATATTAGTCACTCTACTGCAAGCTGTATTAATTTATTTCGAAGACTGACTTTAGGCTATTGCTTTTCCTTTTTGTCTGCCAGCTGTCAGCGATTATCGGCAATCTCTGCAGTTTCAGAATTTGAATTCAGAAAAACAAAATATACAATTGGAGGTGTGTAACATTATATTAGTTGAACTTAATGTGTAACATTATATTATTAGAACTTGACATTGAGCAACTAAATTTTATTCTATTGAACTTGTTACAGGTTATTAGAGGTGGGAGAACAATTAACATGTCAATATTTGATATTGTTGTTGGTGATGTTGTACCCCTTAAAATTGGAGATCAGGTGAGTTTGTATGGTATTTTTGAGTTTCTTTCCTGAAATTGAGTAGTTTTCTTTGTTCACTGATTATACTGTATGCGCATACTCAGGTTCCTGCTGATGGAGTATTAATCAAGGGCCATTCACTTGCAATTGATGAATCCAGTATGACTGGTGAAAGCAAGATTGTATGTTTTATATACTTGCTATTGACCAAATTTTTGGTTATTAATTCTTATGACTTTTAAGGGAAATTAGTGTTCTGCAGGTTCACAAGGATCACAAGACGCCATTTTTGATGTCTGGTTGCAAAGTAGCGGATGGAGTTGGTGTTATGCTGGTATGACCTGATATTTTATCCTCTTATGCTTTTGTTGATACAAAAAATCCTATATGGTGTACAAATGTATTTTTTGAAACAACTGACAAAAAAAGAAAAATTAAAATAGTTAGGTGCATTTCCGAACATTTACATTTCAATCTTGCTTCTCTCTCTCTCTCTCAGTCCCTCTCACCATGATTGGTTATTAGAGATTTATAACTGTTTTTCACAAGAAATTTCTTAATAAATATATAGCATTGTTGACAAAAAAATAATTTAGGGTTTTGAGTTATTTTATAAAGCTCTTGTTGCATTATGCTTCTAGGCACAAAATTAGAATAGGTGTTCATGTACATAGTGGATCCATTCCCTTGTACTAAATTGTTGATACTTTCAATCAATTAAAATATTTTGAATCGGATACCTTGATGCTATTTTTTTTTTCTGATTCGAAATATAAATTATTTTTTTCATTTTTAATAATAAACTGTTTCTTTACTACAATAATCTTTCGATCAATTATTAATTATAATAATTTACATGTGTCTTGTAATGCTATGAATTTGATTCTTTGAACAATTTTTTTTGTTGAATTTTTATTATCATTCTGTGTTCATTGTCGTTAATGGCGTTCTTCTTCTCTATACAAGAGTACGTAAAATACTCCTGTGTTGATAATGCTCTTAGTGATCTTTGAGGAAATAAATGAAGTATACAGAAAGCCACACCAGAAGTCACATTTTAGACTGCCATTTATTGTAGGTAACTGGTGTTGGTATAAATACTGAATGGGGATTGTTGATGGCAAGTATCTCAGAGGACACCGGAGAAGAAACTCCATTACAGGTTCGCCCTGTTCCATCCAAAACAAAAAAGAAAAAAAGAAAGGCTGTTGCTTTAGCTGTAGCTTGATGAAAACATAGATGTTAAAAGTGTGATTACTCTATATGATATGTAATAGGTACGCTTGAATGGAGTAGCAACTTTTATTGGTGTAGTTGGGCTTAGTGTAGCTGTTTTAGTGCTTGCTGTCCTCCTGGGCAGGTAATCTAAAATTGCTCTTTATTTTTTTGCTTTTTTTATGTTGTAACTCATGAAACAGGTTTTGTACCTTTTTGAAATGCTATATTTTGACTATGAAATTGTAGATACTTTTCCGGCCATACCAAAGATGTAGATGGAAAAGTTGAATTTGTTGCCGGAAAGACTAGTATCAGCAATGCAGTAGATGGGGTCATCAAAATTTTTACCATTGCAGTAAGTGCCAGTTTTGAAATATTTTACACATTTATTTTTTCTTTTTCTATTTTTGGTAGTTTATAGCTAAACACAGTGCCGTGCAGGTCACAATTGTGGTTGTTGCAGTGCCTGAAGGTCTACCTCTGGCTGTTACCTTAACGTAAGTACAAGTGCCTATGTTACTTCATATTTTCGTTGTGCAACAGAGATATGGCCAAAACTGGGCCACAGGTATTGTTTGCTTCTAATCTGGGTAACTCCTGTGCCACTTTCACAACAGCTTGGCATACTCAATGCGGAAAATGATGGCAGACAAGGCCTTGGTAAGTATCATTTTATGCATCAGTCTTTGATGTTATTTTTAGTTGTAAAGCATCATCTCTAACCACCAAAATATGTGCAGGTACGGCGGCTATCCGCCTGTGAAACTATGGGCTCTGCCACAACAATTTGCAGTGATAAGACAGGAACATTGACCTTAAATCAGGCAAGTTTCATTATATGAGGCTTGGACAATCTAGATATGACTACAGCTTATAATTTATGTATATATAACAATAATAAAGATGATATCCCGTTTGTTTTTGCCTATTATTTTATCCTTTAACCGTTAAGTATAACTCCGCATTTTCTCAATTTGTATTCAACCTCATCCCTCTTCTATGTTATGTTACATTCCGAAAAAATGTTATTCTGAAGATGAAAAATGCTGACAAAGGCAGGTCATGACTCGTCATTCTGCTAGTTACACTTTTGCAAATGAATAAAAGCTTATTGAGTAATCAAGTTATTCAATTCCTCTTCCCTTAGTATAGGCTGTTTTGGGCTCAACAAATTGGAAATAACCCTTCCTAATTTGCTTGTCATTCTGTATTGTTGAATAAAGTGTTGGTAGTTTCTAGTATAACTTCATGAAGATAAATACCCAATGATGCTTTTGGTTTGATGAAGCAAATTGGCTTCATTTTCAATTCCGTTCGTAAACAATCGGCTTCTTTATGGATGGGAGAAAGATACCTTATTTTTTTAAGGATAATAAGGAGACGTATAAACTCGGAACAAAAGTTGCTTTGTGACTGGATTTAGTTGTTTGATATACCCATTGTGTATCTGTTAATATTTTTATAGTAGTCATAGACATAGTCTATCTTCGAAGTTTTACAATTTGTTAAAAACCTTCTAGTCCATTGTGTTAACTCCAGTGCATCTTATTTTTCTTCATTTAACTTAAATAATTGAATTATTATGATGTGATCGTAATTTACTCCATACAGATGACTGTAGTTGAGGCATATGTTGGAAGTACACAAGTAAATCCACCGGACGACTCATCAAAGTTGCATCCAAAAGCATTATCTCTGATAAATGAGGGCATTGCACAGAATACATCCGGAAATGTTTTTGTGCCTAAGGTTTGCCTTTTATACAATGATTTTAACAATTGTAACTAGAATTCCCTTTTATGATATTTGGTGCTAAATTAACTCAAGGATTTGTTCATGGTCTTGATTGGATTTTTGTTTAGGAGGAACAGTACTTTGTTTATGTTTTTTTTTTTTTTTTACGGGTATGAGATTATGCTGGTCTTGTTATGAATGTTAGTAGCATAAAAGCAGAATATTCTTTATTAACCTATTCTCCTCCTTTTTAAATGCACTACCGTCGTTCTAATTTTGTGAACATTTCGGATGAATATTTTTTATGCCTATCAAGAATTAAATTTGTTGCTGTATTTGATTTGGTAGGACGGCGGAGAGACAGAGGTGTCTGGATCTCCTACAGAGAAGGCAATTCTTTCATGGGCATTAAAGGTAATATCCATACTTATTTTTTTTCTTTATCACTCGCTGCCCCCAACCCCCACATCTTTTAATCTGTTGATTTTGAAGCTGAACTAATTTGAATATGGCAGTTGGGAATGAATTTTGATGTAATCAGATCAAATTCAAAAGTTCTCCATGTGTTCCCATTCAATTCTGAGAAAAAGCGAGGTGGTGTTGCTTTGAAGCTGGTAATCATTTGACAAAAATATTTACTAATGCACCTTCATTTAGAGCAATCTGTGAACTAGTACAAGATATGTATCGTCTGTGTAATTCAATTCTTAACTTTTGCTTGTGACCAAATTAAGTTGTAGCAGTGAATGCTGTTTTCTTTCCTGTCATGGAATTATATGACATGCATGGTTGCATGTTTACTCATTATATTAATTTTCTATCTTCTTTTCTATGCTATCAGATATACTAATGCAATTCTTTTCAGGGGGGTTCTGAAGTACATATACATTGGAAGGGAGCTGCAGAGATAGTTCTAGGAGCATGTACTCAATATCTTGATTCAGATGGTCAATTGCAATCCATTAAAGAGAAGCAGGTTAGGAAAAGTCATAGAGAGTTTACTTCTTCCAAAAAAAAAAGTCCTAAAGAGTTTGCTGATGGAATGAAATTCATTTAGTTGAACATTGGAGATGTATTTTTTTTTTCTTTTGGTTTATTAAACTATCAAAAATGAAGGAAAAATACATGGACTGATTACCACCATATCTCTTTTTTCCTTATCAATGTGATAATAGTGTGATTTGAAATTACTTTGTTGTAGAATTAAGCAATTATGTATCGGGTAACATAGCATCTGACCATTTCTGCAATAACATCACAACTGAGAGCAGGTGATAATTTTTTGGAAATTTTCTAACTGTTCTGATATATTTCTTTTACAATTCTTTTGCAGGCTTTTTTCAAGGAATCTATTGATGACATGGCTGCTCGCAGCTTGCGTTGTGTAGCCATTGCATACAGGTTATATGAACTAGACAGAGTTCCATCTAGTGAGCAGGAGTTAGACCAATGGTCCTTACCGGAACATGAGCTTGTTTTGCTTGCTATTGTTGGAATAAAGGTAAACTACAAGCTTAGATTTCTTGGTGCATTGTCTTAAACTTTTGACGCGTCTTATTACTGCCATTTTATGTACAAATGAAATGAGTCTTGCATTCCGGTTTGTATATTCGTAGTTATATTCTTAAACCCCTAAGCTATTATTTATTGCTGAGGTTAGAGATTACTTGGTGCTTATTCCTTTCAAATTATCCTGGAATCCTTTATTCTTTGTTTAAGTTAAAACTAATTTGTATCTTCAGGATCCTTGCCGCCCTAGTGTCAAAGATGCCGTAAAACTATGCACTGATGCCGGTGTTAAGGTAACAAGTTTTATGTTTGATGGGTATGGTTTAAATGTGGTGTGTCATTGATTGTGATTTTTGGCTTCACTGTGGCATTGGTGTTACTCCAAAATGTAACATGGGAACCCAACAACACATTCCGTGGTTTCGAATTCACAGGTACGCATGGTTACTGGAGACAACCTCCAAACAGCAAAGGCAATAGCTTTGGAGTGTGGAATACTGGCTTCAAATGAAGACGCTGTTGAGCCAAATATAATTGAAGGAAAGAAATTCCGCGAACTATCTGAAAAGGAAAGAGAAGATATTGCTAAGAAAATAACTGTATGTTTCTTTCGTTGTGCTTTCTACTTCTGTTTTTGGTGTATTCACTTTTTTTTTGGGTGGATGTTGTGATTTTTTGTTATATGCATTATCTGTAAATATTGATGACATATTTTTTTGTCTTCCATTTTTAATCTCGTACAAGGAAATGCTATTCATGTTAATAACTCAAGCCACACATTACATCCGACTTAGATAATTTTCTTCTGACTTTTTTTGAATAATTATAGGTCATGGGGAGGTCTTCTCCTAATGACAAGCTTTTGCTTGTGCAAGCCCTACGGAAAGGAGGGGAAGTTGTTGCTGTCACAGGAGACGGGACCAATGACGCTCCTGCACTTCATGAGGTCTGTCATATTCTTTGGATGCCCTTGACTGAAAATCATATATATATTTCAAAATAAACATATTTGAATATATGTCATGGTGCGTCCATATTTGATTGGCATGACTTGCATAAACTTTTCTCGTTAAAATTGTTCTGATAGACATGAAGTTCTGCTTACTTTGTTCTTTAGTAGGAAGTTGTTCTAATGTGTTCCCGTAGGATTGTAGTCGCAGTTGAACGCCAAAAGTCTGCGGTGATTGTCAAGTTTGCCTTTATAAATTACATTCTGGATTTAACAATAATTACTTCCGATCTAACTTTTGGAATACGAATGCAATCAGTGGGGATTTGAGATATTCTTTTTCAAACAAACATTTTTTTCTATTACCATGCCAATAGCTGTTGCCTTCTAATAGCACATTCTAAAAAAAACTAATTTAATGTGTTAGTTGGAGAGGGGAGGAAGAAATGAAAAGAGAATGGAGAAAAAGCCAATCTAAAATGCTTTGGTTTAATAACATGTTTTCTTCTTTAATTTCTTGATTTCACAAATGATTACAAAAATGCTAAGTTCTTTTACTTTATTTTAAAAAATTGTGTAGAAAATTATGAAAATATTTTTTTACATATATTTAAAAACAAAATTAACTGCTAAGTGAGAATAGGTTGACACTTTTTGTAGTTATTTATGAAAAGGAAGTAAAAACAGAAAATGTTTTCTAAAACCTAAAGAATGCCATTATTTGTCTGCAAAGTGTTTTTTTCTGCACGAGAAGTAAATTGAATGCATTTCTTTCATTTGTTTGGCCGTTAAAGTTTATGCATTTCTAGCAACATATTTGATGCAATTAAAATGGAGATGCCTCGGGTAATTCTTGATGTGAAAGTTTTGTTCGTGCTTGTTGTGCCTACATTTTTTATTATTAAAATAATTCCTGTTATAGTTAATCTCGTGCTTTACTATTTTGTATTTTTAGGCAGATATTGGTCTTTCTATGGGCATCCAAGGAACTGAAGTTGCAAAAGAAAGCTCAGATATTATAATACTAGATGATAACTTTGCATCGGTAGTAAAGGTAGGTATTCTCTTTAATATATTCACAGTCTTGGGTATGGTATTGTCTTCGTTTCCCGCGACTTTGGCTTGTAATTACTTAATATATTCTAGAAAAAAAGCTTTTTCTTTTTCCCATTGGTTTGTTTCGTCAGGCTATTATTTTAACATTTACCTCCTTTTGGTCCTTTCGACTTAAACCAGTTGGTATTAATTTAAGATGACTGAGAAACAAGCCAATTTTTTCACTGGGTAGTGGGGTATGATTGGGTTTTGGCGTAAGGAGAGATTGATTTCACCAAGACACAGGTGTCTGATGGATGGTCAACCTGTAATTTGTGTATGATGTCTATTTCATTCTTTGTGTAGGTTGTCCGCTGGGGCCGCTCTGTATATGCAAATATTCAAAAGTTTATTCAGTTCCAGCTTACAGTTAATGTTGCTGCTCTTGTAATAAACGTTGTGGCAGCAATAACTTCTGGTGATGTTCCTCTAAATGCAGTACAAGTAAGTATCTCCTCATCTCTATATTTGAGTCACCTACATTTGCAGTCTAATGCTCTGCTTGGATGAGGAGTTAAACGGAGGGAAAATAAAATAAAATACGAGGTATATAAATTGAAGGAAAATAAAACAGAAAAGATATAAATGAAAATTAGAATAAATGAAGAAAAATTCTTTTCTTATTTGAATAGATAAAGTGTAAAAAAGTAGATGCATGCTACAAAAGATTTTTTTACACCAATTAAAAAATTAAATCTTACTTAACAATGTAAGTTCTAAATTATATTATTTCTTCTTAATATAAGATTATTCATTGCTTTTGTCAGAAAAAATATTTTTATATATTAAACAGTTCAAAAAAATGCAGACCTAATAAAGCGGTAAGAGGTAAAAAACCGGCAATCCAATCAGATTTGGACCGTACCCAAAATCTTTAGTCCATGAAATTGTGGACCCTCCTTTATCTTATCAATCATAAACAAGCTTTCCTGATTTTCTTTAATTTATTTTAATGTAATATTTGTAAGATGTACTGCCTGAGCGGATTTGGCTTGCTTCAAAGTTATTGTTTTGGATGGGCTCCCAACCACGGTGATGAGTAGAAGTAGCTTAGTCCTTTTTGTTTAGGTCAGCACTCACCTTTGTGAACCATATTCTTCATGGGTTTTGTGTTTGTCATCAAGAAATAAGACTAATAATTACTTACAAAGGTAGGTTATATACATGTTTAAATTAAACTCTGTAAATATAAGTTTGTATCAACTCATTTGATGTCTCTGACCGAAAGTTTGCTCCAAATATACGTTTGAAGTTCCCAAACAGATACCAAACATAACCTAAAATCATCGTCAATGAAAAACTTGTGTAATTCTGGTTTGTGATGTACATGATCTTGGGTGCAGCTTTTGTGGGTCAACCTTATCATGGATACACTTGGGGCTCTTGCACTGGCTACTGAACCGCCAACAGACAGCCTAATGCGCAGATCGCCAGTTGGCCGAAGGTTTGAATTGATTGGCTTTCTCATTCGGCAGTTTAATATTTTTAGTACTCTAAAACTACACTGATCTGGCACATAAACGCCCATGCACATGTACATGTCTATCGCTTGATGCTGGCTGGGTCTACAGGAACAGGTCTTCTGATTTTCTTATGCATAATTTCAACCAAAGAGGCTTAATACAGTGCTGGTTTCGAGTCACTTTCTACTGTTTTTTTAACGATGATATTTTCATTTTCAACTCAATTTGAATTTCGCATTAAAATCTATTGTGTGCTGTAACATAAGGATATAATGGAAGAGGACAAAGTGCGGAGTGCACTTCTAACTAATTAGAATTGCCATAAATTAAATTAAATAAATAAATGTCGAAAATGATATAGATTGCTTCAACAGAATTGGAAAGTGATGGAATAATTTCTTAAAACTTGTTTAATTGAGAAGTTTTAAGGCACTTGCTGTAGTAGATGGGTCTATTTGGGTTTTTAAGTTAGAATACACGTTTTGATTATGATCTTACGTTTGGCTTTCAGAGAACCTCTTATAACAAACATCATGTGGAGAAACTTGATTGTTCAGGTAAATTAAATTAGTTTATTCTATGGAGAGACTTACTAATTTAGGTCCTATCATGTAATGCCTATTATTTATCATCGTAGGCTGTCTATCAAATCACAGTTCTTCTCGTTCTTAACTTCCATGGTGAAAGTATTCTACCCAAACAAGATACTAGAGCTGATTCTTTTCAAGTGAAGAATACTTTAATATTCAACGCTTTCGTCCTATGTCAAGTAAGTGATTTTAAAAATGTAAATATGAGATATTATGCTGGTCTTTGTCTCTGAAAAATCACTTTTACCCTTTCTTTTCCTTTTATATATTATTCAGCGTCTGCTTGTTGATTTTTTTCATTTTAAATAGACTGAAACCCTTTATTCTTATTAGTTACTATGCGATCTATCATAGTTCAAACGATTAATGTTTTACAAATTTCAAGTTTCATAATTATTTTTGCCACACATGCCCTTAATTAAAATAATTAGATTAAACTGGACTTCCGATCTATTTGAAAAGCAATCCAATGATGATTTTAGAAAAATGTGGTAAACTTTCAGTTCGTTTGCAGAAACCAGATGCCATGTTCAATTATTGAATGTTTAGAACAGTGGAGTGATGTGTTTAAATTCACTTCTCCCTTCATCGCATTTTGAAAGAGAATTGCACCTATATACTATTGGGAAGAACTTATTAATTTTTGCTAATTCAGCTAATTCTTATAAGTCAATTTTAAATGTTTCAAATTACAGATATTCAATGAATTCAATGCTCGGAAACCCGAGGAAAGGAATGTTTTCCGTGGAGTGACGAAGAACAAACTTTTCATGGGAATTGTTGGAGTGACCTTTATACTTCAGGTGAATAACCATCTCTGCTCTATTGTGTTCTTAACTATTATTATTTCTTAACATTTGTTTGCTTTCTCACTTCACTTCAAATTGTTAGATAATCATCATCGAGTTCCTTGGAAAGTTCACCACAACAGTGAGGCTTGATTGGAAGCTGTGGCTTGCTTCTCTTGGTATTGGCTTTGTCAGGTTAGTTCACTCAACTGCATTGGCATTTGATAACAACAGTGAGTGCCAGTGAATCATGCATTATCGCTCTTTGGTTATTCTCCACATCTCATGACCTCAACATGCTTCATTATACAACACGACCATTATTATTGAATTCTTGCTGTAAACATATTTTAGCTTCGCTCTATGATTCAAACAGAAGCTTCTGCATTTTGCAACAAATCTTATCTCATGGTTATTGCTTTTGCCATCTTACAGCTGGCCCCTTGCTCTGGTTGCAAAATTCATTCCTGTTCCCAAAACACCATTGGCTCGTTACTTCATGAAGCCACTGAGGAGATTTAAAAGGTCTATATCTCGTCGTGCCACACAATAGGCACCGGTTCCTGCAGGGGATAACCAGCAAGTCATATTAAGCTAACTTCTCACCAGTTACAATATACAGTATATTATACCTACATATTACTGAATCAACCTTCTAGAATTCCAATGTAATGTATATTACTCAAATAAATCCCAAAGGGGTTTAAGCATAAAGCAATCATTACGTGATTCCTTTAACTTTTAACATCATTTCATTTTTTTATATTTTTTGGTTCAAATGTACATTGTAACATTTCTAGTTACTGTTAGAGTTGCCACTATAAATACTATCAAACTGACTTTCAAGCAATGGCAAGATTCGATTCCCCAAACAAAGGAAATCATAGCGTATTTTGGGCTTTTAGCCATTTCATACACATTTTGTTATTTAGTACGATTTCTTCTGTACAAATTTTTAGAATGCGAAAAGTGACTAATCGAATTACTGTTCCTCCAATTATTCCCATTGCCTTTTAGGATTTTCATAATATACCCTCTGCAAAAAATACAATAAAAAATTATTAAGAAAAGCTATTTGTCGAACGAACCAACATGGCAATCTAATTGGATCGGGCAATCTCTACAAGTTCAATCCAACTATCGTCTCTATGTTAAGCAGAAATTTCCACAAAGCGACCATTACAAGCTATGCCCTGAAATTACTCTCAGTTATACAATTTGTTTACACAATTTTTACATTAATAAAATATTTCATAAAAGGAATCAGAAATAAACATCAAAAATAGCTTAATGCATTTCGGCTTTCGCCGTCTGTGGGAATCGAACCCACGACCACATGGTTAAAAGCCATGCGCTCTACCAGCTGAGCTAAGACGGCTCATGAAAAGCTTATTCAATGAAGAGATAAAGTCATATATTTTATGAAATTAAAACTAAAACAAATAAGCTTTACATTGTCGAGGACGAAGGAGAAGATCTATATTCCATGAAAGTTCAATCATCCGACATATTTTAGGTTCTCCTCTTTGGAATGAATTAATGACTTAAAAGAATCAATTAAGTATATAATCAATTATTATATAAATATCCGAAACTTTAAATAAATAATAAATAGGATTTAGTATGTGAATAATGACGATTGTGAAATTAAAAGAAGTTAAGAAGTGATAGAAAAAAAAAACGCATAAAACTTGTGGGTTTCACATTATGTTAAATATTTCTCAATCCTTTTTTTTTTATTAAATTTAAACCAAAAAATAAAAAATAGGATACATCTGAAGGTTGTATTTCTAGCATTATTCAGAGAGAAATTAATGCATATTTAAAAAGTTGACATCACCTTTTTTATATATGTAAAATTAAGTGATTATATATTTATAAAATTAGAACACCAAAATAGAATTTACTCTAACAAAACACTTTAAAAGTCAATTTTTGAACAGACAGGTCAAAATAACAGAACTTTATTTACTAATGTTCACCTATACGTGCACACTTTGTGTTATATTGGGAAAACAAAATAAGAAAAAAATATTTATATTAACTTTAAAAAGGTTAAAAACAGGAAATTTTGGTTTGAGGAAAAGATCTCAATGAGGTAGATAGATTCAGTCATAAGATTTTATGAATCTGAGACAAAATGATAAATAAGATCCTTTTATCCTTACATATTTCAAAATATAAATAGATATTACATACATAATACACACAGGTAGGTTTGTTAACAATTTTATATATGTTATTGCATTAAATTAATACTATAATTTTAATAATTTTATTATTGAATTACTTTTATATTATCATCTATTATTCGATTACTTCTCTATATATAAAGTATGTATCCCAATATAATAAGGACAGACTTTATTTTATCTATTCACAAGAAGTGATAAAGATTCTAATTTCAAAGAGATCAGTTTATGTTTTGTAAATTAATCTTTGTTGGATTTGATCACATTTTTATAAACTGACATAGAATCAATCACCTTGTTTATAACTTAAATTTATTTATATATTTTAAAATATTAAATTACTTTTATAATTTAATTTTTATATTTTAGTCTTTCAATGAAAATATTCTAAATCTATCACTATTGCCTATCATCACCAAAACATCTTTTTATATTTAAGTGTATATTTTTTTTCTTTATTAACATGCTAATTTTTAGTTTTATTTTCTTTATATAAATCATTATTTGCTATGATTCAAATTTAAGATTAATCATGCTAAAAAAGTTATTTAACATAATTAAAATTAAAACTCATATTTTAATGATTCAAAATTATATATTTTTTTTAATATTATATTTTTGAATAGTCGTAATGTTATTTTTTGAGAAATTTAACAATAAAATTGAAATTTATCTTACTGTTTAATCAATAAATTAATTAAAAAAGATTATGATTACTAAACAATGATAGTTGTATATAAAATATATTCCTTCCTTGACATAATATTTGTATTTATGTAATACATAATATATATTTTTTTCTGAGTGGAAGCATAGAATAGTCAAGGTCTTTTTATATTTTTTTTTTGTCAGATTTTAGTTAATTGTTAGGCAACTTCTCTAATACTTGTATTCTTTTTACCAATGTTTGATATATATGTGTGTATAGTTATTATGTCATTATTAATTATTTTAAATTTGTTTTACTGATCTTTGAGGTAAGAAAGAATATATATATTTTTTATTTTTTTAAATAGGATGTATTATATATTCTGAATGGTAAAATAAATAAATAAAATGTCAAAGTTTTATGTGAAAGAAAAAGTAAAAAAAAAAAAAATGGTTGTAGATATTACAGCTTCTCTATACCATAAATGTTATCTGTTACATGTAGCTTTAGATTTTGGTTGTACGTATCTACAAATAATTATATTAAATAATGCAAATAATTTTGTGCATGTAGCTTTAATAGAAGATTTTGGACAAATTAGTGAACATACACAACATAAAAAACCAATTACATCCTTTCGTCTAAGTTTTTAAATTGAATTTCTTTTATTGATTATTGACTTGATATATATATAAGTAATTAGGGGATACTTCACATTATGATGACTCCAAAAGTATTCTTGAAATCGAACTTCAATCACCTACCATTGTTCCATTGTTATCTTGCTTGCTGAATGCTGATGCAATATGTGGATTTTGATAAGCCTTAGTTCTGTACCAGTTTTGTTTTCTCTTACTCTTCTTGAAAAAAAAGGGAATTTAAAGTCAAAGAATTCTTAAAACAGAAAATTTTGGTTTTATCAATACAATGAGTTTTATATGAAGTGAGTCCTTGTCCAACATGAACATATCAAAATTTGTCAGCCTACTAAAGGTAAAGATAGAAGGAAAACAATACCCTATCAAAACAATATAATATTATATGCTGTGCCTAAAACACCCAATGAATGGAATATCAATTGTTTCACCATAATTTTACAGACTAAATATCCGTTCAGAAAGCCCTGTGTACATGTGAAATGAGAGTAACTTCAATTCTTTGGTGAACACTCAAGCAAAAAGCCTTAGGCCAAAACACTGAAATTCCCCCAAAAGGGTAAATTTTGGAAGCATCATTCAGGACAATTGGTACACAACATTTGCTACAGGATACTAAGAATGTCCTCACTTGGAACTAACAGTAACAAGAATAGGCAAAGTGGTTTTTCTTGGAGACATAATGGGACAAGAAACTAGAGGCAGAAGCAGATGAATCTGGAATATTAGCTGGAACCAGTATATGGGATTTACCAGACCCAATTCTCTTACCAGCTACATTTGCATAAAATAGACCTGAAATTGCTGGTACAAAAACATCACTCTCAGAACTAATGTAAAAGTCAATAACTTTCTCCAACTCAGAATCTGGGGAGTCTAGGAACTTTTTCTTCTTATCTGCTGGTATGATGGATTCCTGAAACAATTTGACACAAAGTATGAAAATTTATGCTTACACTGTAAAAAAATGTGTCCTAGAATACTGAAATTTATCTGAACATTCAATAGATAAAGTTTGTGTATGAATGAGAAGACTAAGTAAGAACAAATATCTCACCTTTGTGTATGTTTTGGGGAACAAATCTTTGAGAGAATCAAGGCTCTCATCCCACCTTGATTGTGTCACATAGATAGTAGTGTCCTTGCCAAAACCAATCTTCCTGAGAAACACTGCAATCTCTTGTGCATTGAAACAACTCTTCTCTTTATCACCATCACTTCCTTGGCATCCCTTCTTATCCAACATCTCAACCCTCAAATCCACAGCTATAAATTGGCCATCTGTCTTTCGGCTTAAAGTCCTAAGTCTTTCAACCATTGAGTCAAGAAGGTCATGTGTTTCTTGCTGCAACTCTAAGCTTCCATACATTGCCAAGCATGCAACAGAATCGGTATCACTTTTTTTCCCTGCCTTCTTCATGTTTATTGAAGGAAAAAAAGTGGCAAGCCTTACACTCCCCTTTGATCTATAAATAGGTTCAACATGTTTCGCTATGTAGTCTTCCGTAACCCGGTTAGGGACCTTCACAGCAGCAATTTTATGCTTTGATACGTGAGAAGGAAGATCCTTTACCACTCTCACCACTCCTTCCATGCTTTTCATGAACACATCAACATCATAAATGTCCTCAAAGTTCCTGAGACACATGTTATATTAGCTACATGCAAGTGCTTTGTAAACAAAGTAAATTAGACTCATTTCAAATTGAGTTGAACAGTAAGGTATTTAACAATGTTATCTGAATGTGACATTTTCAAATTAAGCTACATCCAAAACGAGCTTGAATATGAACGCAGCTTGAAAATAACAAAGCATAGAAGTGTTTTTCATCTATTAAAAGCAGAGAACCTTGAGTCATTTTTCCAGTTTTTAAATTTAAACTTGGCTGGTCTTTTCTACTCTCATCTGGCAATATAACATGACCTTCAATAACATTAGAATAGAAAGCATAACGAGCCAGCAAAACTGTTATGGTTACTCTTAAAAAGATGCAAAATTAACCCCCTCCACTCCACTCCACTCCACTCCACTCCACTCACAAATATGTTCAACTATAGAAGAAACTGAAATAGGAGAAGCAATTTGCATCAACATTTTCCTCAGCACTAACCTCTTGTCACCAGGTTGGCTTCCTCTAATGTCAGGGATGACAAGTGTGGCCCCAAGACTACGAGCAACAAGCACTGCATCTGCTATCTGGACAAGGAATTACCAGAAAATTGCATAATGAGGGAAATAATAATTGAAATTTTGGATTAAGAAGGAGGCATACATATCTCATGATCAAACTTCACTAAGAGTTATGAGACAATAATAGAGAACTGACAACTAACAATCAATATTCTGGAAACTAACAGCAGCAGGCAAGAAGGGTGATAATGAGAGAAATCAAAATGGACAATGGAACTCAATATTAGGCATAAAGGAAAAAGTTATAGCTGATAAGTAGATTAAACAACATATTTGAGAGAAATGATCAATTAAAGTCAGCAAGTAGGCCAGAAGCAAAAAGAAGGGATCATCATCAATAGGAATGGTTTGATCCTTTTTGGTGAGGAGAGGAGCTGATGTTTGAAAAATAGCTGCAACTATCTTTACATAACTTATGCATAAGCAACTCTTCAATGAGACAAGAGCAATTGTTGAATGTTACCTGAGATATATGGTACTCTGGGCCATTGGTCAGTGAAAAGGTAACAAACCCCTCAGTCTGCTCCACGTTGTTGTCTGGAATCCATAGCCAAAATATTAATTAATACAGACAAAAAAGGTGGAGCACAGATATCACTTTCTAGTACACGACATAAGTTCCTCCAATATTTGCAAGGCCTAAAAATCAAATGTTACCTTCAGATGGCTTAACCCAACAAGGCTTTAACTCATCAACATCTCCTTTCCAAATCCCTATGTTCTTTCTAACATGGGTAGTCTCAAAGTTTGTACTTTCGAAGCTGATATCCTCTGTTCCAGGTAGTTTATCCTACAGAGCAAAAGGTCAAAAGAAACACCATTGAAATAAGCTCATTGCAGTTATATTGAAAAAATTACAAGAGGAATTAATAGTCAAAAGAAATATACACCAGAAAAGAATTATGACATGTATTGAATTGAAATCACACTCTCTTTTCCTTTCACACATAAAATAGACTTTGGGAGTAGGAAAGTCTGGCATAGCGGTACAAAAAAAAATGGATTCTAAAGTTGGGTTTGCTAAGAAAATTAGGTAGCAATTTGCCTGTCAAACAAGCCTGAGACTGATTAATCCGTTTGGATAGATTTGGCCACAGATGTTTTTTTCTCAATTCATGAATTGTTAATTTAGGATCTATAATCTCCACAAACCAAACACAACAAAGGTTTAACCTGATCCTTTGTGTTCATTCATTTCATTGTGCTACCAACCCAGATCCCAGACTACTTGTTCGACAGTAACAATTCAGAGCACCATACAAAATGAAGTGGTGTGTGTGATGTCAGAGACAGCAATGAAAAAGACGGGGCCAGAATTTCTTACATCAACAGCATCAAAATGGTCCCTTTTGATCATGTGGATGAGCATGACGAACATGGTGAGGGTGAGCACACCCGCCACCACTTGCCTTAAATCCACTCCCATCATGATCTGAGCCTGCTCTTGCGCTGCAAAGGGTGTCTTGGAATGAATCTGGAAAATATCTCTAAATGGGGAAGGATCAGCACTGGGAATGAGTAGTGAACTTAAAGAAGAAGTGAAACATTAAGACCCGGAAGAAAGGAAGCAGCTTTAGCAGCACATGGAGGTGGGGGACACAGTGTATGAGACTAAGACAAAAACCCAAGTTGATGCAGTAACTAAGTATTCTAATAATGAGTGAGAGAAAGAGAGAGAGAGAGAGTGAGAGTTTGTGTTTCCCTCACTTCATCACCGACACTACTCCTGACAATGATGTTCTTCCTAAGATCTTACGTGTGTTTTCCCATTTTCCTATATGTTTTTCAGTCTTTCTTTTTCACAGATTTCACGCAAAAAACATATAATTTATAATTTAGTGTAATGAGTTAAAATATTTTTTAACATTATCGATTCGAGTTAGGTGTACTCTTTAAGCTATCAGATCAACGTTTTTATATGAGAAATGTCCATCTTAAAAGTATTGATGGAAAAATATTCAATATATTTTTATTAAATGTTTTTAATTATTTAGGAATTTGTTAACATATATACTTAACACAATAATTAAATAACAAACAGTGCAGTTGTTAATTATATGCAATTAGCTTTTAGGCAATATATATAATTATTTAGAAAGTGGTATTAAATTATTTCTATATATGTGGCTCAATTAATATCTTAAGATAGGTAATTAATATTCACTAAAAAGCAAATGGAAACAATTTTTTGTTTACTAATATACAAAATATTATATTTTATTATTAATTCTTCAAATTATTTGTAGTTGGTAGTATCCTTTTTATGTACTCAGATATGAAATTTAGGAAAAACGATTAGCTTTAAGTTTGTTGTAATTTTGGTTCTCTTCAATTGGACTATGAGTTTTACTGATTTTGCTAATAATTAATTTTTTTTAGTAGGGCTTATCCTATTTTTTTTTTTAAATGTTTTTATAAAACTTCAACCTGAGACTGTATTTAAAAGATTGATTTTGAATAATTTGTTGTAGTCAATCAAGTTTCTCTATTTTAAAATTAAACTATTTCATTCATTTATTTTTATAAAAAAATTAAAATGAAGACTACAATTATTCTTTCTTATACTCAAAATTTACCAATCAAATGAAAACATCAAAATTTATTTAAATACAAATAAATACTTTAAACATCAAACTTTAAAGTATCTTCTCTTTTAATCTTCAATCTTGCATACTCCGACATTCATTGGTTTACCTTTATTTACTAAAACTTATGACCTCTAAAATTTTAAATTTAACTCGTATTATAAGTGCATCACAAGTTCTAACTTTTTAGAAGAAAGAATTAGACTTTAAAATGTTTTATATATGAAAAAAATGTAACGAATTTAAAAAGTTAGCAACAAAGTAAATATAATATTTGCTTTAATGTTTATCACATGCAATAATTTTCATATATACAAGATCTGTAAGCATAAAGTATATGCATTATTAAGATCCTTAGCATGGTGGCAGTTTAAAATTTAACAGATATATTAAAATGTGAATGATATTGATGCCAACGCAGAGATGGTGAATAAGTTTGATTGGAATTTGGTGTTTTGCAAAGCATGATGAGAAAAGAGCCGTTAATAATAACAAATGTGGTAATTCTATATTGTTCTTCAGGCTGAGCTCGAGATCCGAAGCCATTAGCCACACATTCTAAAATATCAAGTTTGAAAACTACATGTCATTCCAATCAAAATATGTTACCCAGTCAAAATAATATCTTTTTCTTTGTTTCTTTTATTATAAATGTGAAACAGGAATCCTTTTAATTGCATTTTTTATTCACCTTCCAAATTAAAAACTTAAATATTTCAATATGTAAGAATCACTTTTCTAGTTTAGAAAAAATTGTTAAAAATAATAAGTTTTTGAATTTTAAACGTGACTTACTAATATATAAATTAGAGTTGTAAGTATTTAATTATTTTTGTATATCAATTTGAGGTATGTTATTTTCCGTGTATAAGAAAATATTTACTACTTTTAACAATAATTAAAAATTATCTTTAAAAACGGTTTTAGAACTATCGGTAATGAATATATCATTGTAAGTTTAACAAATTAATAAAGTCATAAAACAACATTTTAATTGTAATTTTTTTACAAAATCATCTTCGTAAATTGATTTAATAGTAACAAAACAGTTGAGAGTTATCATCAAAAAAAATTAAATTAAATTGAAGAAACAAATACAGTTATGCATGAAGTGTCGTCAAAAAAATTGCATAAATATAGACGATTTTGCATTAATCGTCACTAAAAATCTACCAACAAAGATGTTTCGGTATGAATTATAGTTAGAGGTAGTTTTTTTTAAAAAAACTGTTTATTTTTTATACAAGTCAAACATGTAAACAATACATTATTTCAAATAGATATATTGACACAATCAATTACAAATATGATTGTTGTCAATAAATAAATTAATCCACAAGTACAAAACATGATTAGTAAGTTTAAATAAAGTTTCAAAATAAAAAAGATTTCTATAAAAACCAAATTGCACAAACGTTTATACTTATGTGTCATTTACTATAAATTGTTTTTATATTAACAAAATATTTAGTCAATGTTAACAAAAGCCAATGTTTTGACACTCTCATTGTGTTCATACCAAATTGAATAGGTAGTTGTTTGACTTCTTAAAATTGGCATGTTTAGCAAAGTTGAAGTGATTAAAGCGTGAAGCACAACTTCATATGATTATAGTTGAAGACATTTAATTATAATTATTACAAACAAATAACATTAATATCTATCATTAATATCTAACCTTAAAAGACATTTAATTCTAATTATTACAAATAAATAACATTAATATCTATCATTAATATCTAACATTAATATCTAACATTAATGTGTAACATTAATGTGTAATAATTACTATTATTGATTTTCTTAATCATGGGCATTCTTTGCCATTAACTTAAATATTTGCTTTTTTTAATCTCCAGGTTTATTGAGGATTTTTATGTTTTAATTTTCATTTTGCTAAAAAGTTAGATTTCCATATTAAATAATTATTAATGCAAATTGATGTATACTATGTTGAATTAACAATTTGAGATCAAATAAATAAATGCTATGATATGTTAAGTGAGTTTATGATTAATATTATTAAGTACGTGAACCTATTATTAAAAATAACGTAGATCAAACTATCATAGAGTGAAAAGTTGAAAAAAAAAATTATCGCATCAATAAAACACAATGTTTAATTATGTGAGCATTGAACATATCTTAACATATTAAGTTGAGATATATGTAGATTAAAAGTCCTTAGAACAAGTGAAGTATGGATTTTTATTGGGATATGTTTCATACAAGGTTTTTCAAGACAATTATTTGCATTTTCTATCTTTTATCTTTTATTGATTTGAATTTAGGTTCCTTTGTAAATTTAAAATGTTTTGAAATGAATTAGATATATTGTATTGAATTTTATTATATATTTGAATTATAATTGACGTGTATAATTATTTTACTTTTTATACACTGTAATTTCTATATTTGTTTTATATCTTATGCTCAATATATATTAGCCTATATTACTCTTGATATAAAAGGAAAGTTTATACAAACTATACTATTTTAATTTCACATGTTTGATTATGTACTCCTTTTGAATTCCTTTTTAAGTGTTACAAATGACATATTTAAAAGAAAAAAAAAACCTAAAATGTAAAATACAAACGAAATGTAAGAATAAGTTAAGGAAAATAAAAGGTAACAAAAGCTAACCTAGAATACATTTTATTTTTCTAAGTAATTTTTTTTTTCATATATTTCGAAAAGAAAAACAATGTTTCATGTGGTAGATCTAGAAAATATGCATATAAAAAAATAAAGAGAAAGAAGAAGAAAAAATATTTGAAAAAAATATCGCTTGGTTAAAAGGAAATTAATAAAAAAATAAAAGAAACTTATTTATCACTAATCAATTTATCTTAGTAATTATTTTCAATATTATTTATTTATTTATTACTATTATTATAATAATGAAAAGGAAAAAAAAAAACACCAAGTATTAAAAAACCTATATTTAAACTAAATTTTGAACATGCACTTCAACATATTTCAACGTGAAAATTTGGTTCTCTCTTCATATTTTTCCCCTCTTTTCTTCACATATCCTTCATTTATTCACATATTCATCTTCAGTTTTTTTCCACTATCTAAACCAAACCACACTAATGGCAATTTAAATATCTTTAACTACTTTCAACCACAGCCAAATTATAGTTCTTGTCTCTTCGTCTTGGTCGTTCCTTCAATTAAAAAATACAAAACCATAAAAATTTCTCACATATAAACAAACGACAACTGCTACACGTGTTGTTTGTTACTATCCACATTATAATAACATTTCATTCAAATAATTTTATGCTAACCAAGAATTTTATTTTGTATAAGCATACACAATAACCTTTTATTAAGTTTCGGTAAATTTATGTATTTTTGTTCTTACGTTATAATGATTGGCAATTATTATTTTTTTAATTAGGATGGAAAATTGAAGTGCGATTTCATCTATGATCCTAGTAACAATGTTACGTAAACAGAGTTTTGGAAATATGAAATTAAATAAATTATGAGCTTTTATCATTAATAAATAAATAAATAAATAAATAAAATATCCAATAGTTAATGAAAATAATATCATATGTATCAATATTTTCGGGTGATGAAACAAATGGTAGGGAAAAAGAGGGATTGAATAGTAAAATATTATTGGAAACCGTCAATCCATGGCTTTATTTACATTATGAACACCTATATATGGTTTGTTATTTTATTTTAATTATAATAAGCATTGTTTCTCTTGCTTATAGTTTTTTCCTGAAATATTTGTTCAAATTGTACTTCAATACAAATTTTAAGTTTTTAGGAGCAAAGATTTCAAGGAAATTCTACCTCAACACAAAATTTCAACATTTTTTTTAACTAGATTGAAGTGATCTCTAACAGTATAACTTTCAATGTATTATAATTTTTTTAACTAAATCGTGTTTACAAATACAACTTCACATTATAATAATATGACATTTTATGAAGAAAAAAAAATAATAAGTAGATATTTTTGAAATTTTATTAATTTAAAAATCTTATTTTTGATGTAAAAATGGTAAAGAGAAATAATTAGATGCATCTATAGAAAAAAAAAAAAAACATCATTTTAAAAATAGAATGGTTTCTTTCTCGAAATTTTGATTTCCATGTTTGTTGGAAGGAAATTTTGATTTCTATATTAATCAGGGAAAGACAATAATTTGTATTCGTATTGTTTATTTGCAGTTACATATACATTTAATGTATTGTTGAATTTGAAAATAATTTAACCATATAACAGAACATAACAATCAAGTATTATTAAATATACTACAAAAAAATTGATTAAGTATGGATGCAGATGTTTAGATAAATTAGTGTTCCATATAGAAATTTAATTAAATTAAAATTAAGAAAATTATATACAAAAATAAAAAACAAACTAACTTTTAGAGAAAACAATAATAAAATAATAAAGACATACGAGGATTTAGCGGGAGATTTTAAAGCCAAGGTTTGAGGCGGATTAGTAGGGATTTGGAATATCCAATTCCTCTCATTCAATTAATTTGACGACACATACTTTATAAATCAGGTCAATTTTTAATCACATTCTAAACATTTATGAATAAGACACATAACTAATACTCAATGCAGCTTTGGTTGACCTCTCAGAACCATACCCGATTATAATTTATAATTACATTATACAATAATTAATTAATTATAAGTATAACTATTTAATAATTTGTTTATTTTTATGTAGAGATAACGTTAAAAGTGTTTTTCCAGATAATTTAATAACAATTCCTTCTCTTAAGAGTTAACAATTAACTAGTTTTTTTCTTATAATTGTAGAATAAAGTAATGGATAAAATTGAGTTCAGCAGTGGATAAATATTTGGTATAATATGTATCTAAAGTTTGAAAACAATGTTTTGAAAAGCTACTGTACTAATTAAAGCGATTAGTGGTTTATAAAATATTCTTTCTACTAATTGAATCCATTTTTGGGGTTACTGTTTAATTTTTTTGTATTATTAGGTGAACTAATGATTTGCGTATATCTCGGTTAACATTTAAAATCAGAAATTTTCGTTTGATTCTCTTTATTTAGGGCGCTGATTCAGTGGTTATAATTTTTTTTCAGATTAATTTTTTAAACTAAACATGTTTTACAAAGTTGGAGTTAAAGTTATTTCCAATTTAATTTTAAAATGTTTTTATATTAATTTTCGAAAGTAAGAAAAAAGAATTTGTGACATCGACGTCACACTATCACACATTAACATTTTTTTTAATTAAGAAATTGTTTTGGTATGATCCTCCTTGGTATAAGATGACGAGCCTATATCAAAAGAATTAAATAAATATACGTGTCATTTGTAACTTTTTTTTTCTATTGATATTTTTTTTAGTATTGTCTTATGACGGTGTATTTTTTTTTTGTATATCTTTAAATAGAATAATAGAAAAATAGTCAAGTTGATTTTTATTATAGTTATTAAGTTCAGTTGGTCCTAACTTTTAAAAGTGAATTTAAACTAAAATGATGGATACAATCTAGTGGTTAACAATTAAAAACATTCACAATCCTTTGGTTTTGAAATAATTCAAAGTGAACACATTTTAGTTTCATCTACAAATCAAACTATATGGTTGATGAATTTTAAATCATATCATGAACAATAATATATATATATATATATATATATATATATATATATATATATATATAAAAGAACAATTCAAGGTCATACGAATGAATTTAAAATAATTTTAATGTTTTAATTCAATTCAATGAGAACTGTTGTTTAAACAACAACGCTTCAAAATAGAAGATAAAATTAGAATCCCACATAACAACTAATATTTTAATAGAAATTCAATCAACATAGCTCATCTAATTGTATATGTGAAAAACATATATATTCCATGCGGAGTTACTAATGGAAAAGTAAAAATGTTTTAGAAAAAAAAAATCTCCAACAACTTCAAATCAATTTTTAATTAGAGATGAAAATGTTTAAGGTGTACTTGTTTTCTAATTTACAAAGTTTGAGTAATAGCTATTAAATAACTTTAGAAAGTTAACCTAGTTATATAATATTTTTAAGTAAAATGATTGTCTATCAATGAATATAAATTATTGCAGGGATAAGGGATCAACCTTTATTAAAACTTCATACTTTAAAGATTGAGTTATTTGTCTACTAAAACAATATATGAGTTAAATTAAAAATGTTATAAAACAGTTCCATTACTCTATATGTAAGTATTAGAAGATTGAAATAAAAATTAGTGTAAAATAATTAAATAAAGATGTAAAATAATGATATATATAAAAACATCATCCTCAAAGAAGAGGTGGTGACATTTTTACAATAAACTAGAGCTTTTTGACGACAGTTGATCAAATATCATCGTCAAAACTTCAAAACAACAACGATAAAATCTATCGTTAAAAAAAATTAAAATAAAAAATATGGGTAAGTGTCAAATTGTCGTTAAAATTAGGAGAAATGACAATGGTTGAAATAAATCGTGATTAAAAGTGGGAAGAACAATGACAATTACATTTGAATTGTTGTTCAAAGTCCTTTCTTCATCTTTCTCAATTGTGCGTGAAAAATGATGTTTCCATCTCCTTTATGGATCGCCTCCGACCAGTCGTGTCTCACACCATTGTTGATCTTGTAACTATCGACAATCGTCTCACAGAGGTGGTATAGGATGTCAATGTTTTAAGAAGGGATAATGATTTGTTAGAGATTGCATTGGTTAATCATGAGGTCAACATATCTAATTTGCAGTTATGTATGATGTAAGTTTGATATTCGAAACTTTTATATTATTTATTTATTTATTATATATATGTATACATGTTATTAATAATTTAATACAATATATGTACATGTATGATTTAAGTTTGGATGAAGGGAAACATGACACATGATTTTTTAGACTATCAACTCATTCAACCAAAATAGCATAAACACAAACATACATCACCAATACCTTAATAAAGGGACAAAAATAAATTTACTTTGCTCCATATATCCACAAGTAAGTTCATATTTATTGAATATTGCATAATAAATTATCAAAATATATTGTAATAACTAATTTTCAATATAGAGGTCGTTTGTAATTATTGGTTCTATCAGTCCAAGATCATATTGTTGCATAGTCTCACTCTTTTAATAAGAAACCTCCTAAATCTTTAAACAAATAATAGATTGATCAGTCAAATTCATTTATCAACTACTATTAAATAAATCTTGCATAATGTTTTGTATTCTAACATCAAATCTTGATATTTTTAGTATTTATTTTGGATATAACATATTAAATGGTAGGTCAAATACAAAATCACAAAAACCCACTTTGGTGCACCTTAAGGTATTCAAAGTGAATATGTTCATTCACTTTTATATTGTCATTGATTTATCTAATAAAGTTTTTTTTTTTTTTTAGTGCAATAAACAAATTGGAGGTTCTAAGTATAATTACTACATGATGCAATAGAGGAAGACCATTGTACGAACTAGTATTGATAGAGATTAAGATAAAGTAATATGTTATTATTTGCCACATATATTGAAAATTTGTATTATTAGTTATGAAATTATGTTAAATTAATTTTAAATCTTATAGTTTTTTAACACACACAACCATTAAACTTAGAAGCAATGAAACAAGTCAGAAGAATAAACAACAAAATTATGAAGTTTTATATTTTGTGTATTGTGTTTGGAAAATATTGCAATCGTGAAAAACCATATTCATATCAAGCAATTTGAAGTAATTTTTGCATTTTTTTAGTCCTAAACAAAAATATGTGGATCTGCATTAACTTTATTCAAAAGTTGCACTAGATAGAATTGGCAAGTAAATTCAACCCTTAAAAAAATAAAAAGAAAAATTAAAATAAAATAAACTTGTACATAAATTAAAACTAACAATCTAGTAAAATTATCACGAAGCAATTTATGTAAAGATTAATTTTAGATAATGGAAATATTTTGTATTTTTTATTTTACCTAAAGGAAGGACTGTGAAGTGAAACTCACAAATGCTCTTGTGAGATTAAATATTTTTTAGGTAAAAAAACATGATTCTTTGTGTGGATGTCTCGTATCAAAAGGCAAGAAATAATTTATAGAGACGGATTATACAAAAATAAAATAAAATCCTAAAATTAACAAAATTCTTGAAAATAATATAAATTTCTTAGATTTTTACTTTTGGCATACAATCCTTGTCCTTTTATTTTATCCATAACATCCAACAATGATTTTTTGAAGTTTATAATAATAAAACATTTTCATCTTCGTCTTCTATTAAGTCGTTTTTAATCCTCTACATGAAATAAACAATCTCTGTCAAATAGAAAGACTTATTCAGTGGGTTGGACTTTTCAGAATTGGACCATTAATGTACAAAAATGGTTAGGCAATTGCTTCCTACACCCTCACATTTGCTTGTTGCACCTCATCAAAATATGTAAATAAAAATATTTATACTCTTGTTAATTCCAGAAAATGTTTCCCGTAGAATAAAAAGTGACTTACAATGTAAGTCACTTTTTGCCTTATAAAAAATATTTTTTGAAATTATAATATTCTCTTGGAAAAAATATTTTCTATAAACAACTTTTTCTTTAAAAAAAAACGTTTTTAGTAAACACTTATCTCCATTTTCTTCTTTCAGAAAATATTTTCCGTAATATATAAATTTTATACAAAAAAAATGTTTTTAATAAGACATTTTACCCACCTCACAGCCTATTATAGATTTTGTTTTTCGAAATCTATTTTCGCAAAATGAAATATGAACTCTGGACCCTTATACCAACCCCTACATCAAGTTAATATACCACTTTTCTCACACTCACTGTGTGAGAAGCTTTCCTTATAGCACCTACTACCACGCCCACACATTTAACAACCATCCACTACACCGTTCTTCTTTTGAATATTCTAAAAAAAAATGTTTCTAATATTATCAATTTTTGATGGGATACGATAAACAAATGTAAAAATGTGGAGGTGCAGGAAGTAATTGCCGAATGGTTACTCCGCGGAAATGTTCTATAAAAAGTGCACCTCTATCACTCTGCATTTTCATGAAATCTTATATTTCAAAAAGTATTTTTTATATAAAATTATAAATTTTCATAAATATATATTTAACTAATAAAAATAATAATATCATTCAACTTATTATAATTATAATTATATATATATATATTACTAAAATATATATAGATTCTAATGACTATTAAATACATTAAACATATATTTAAAATAATATAATGGAAATGATATTTAGAATTAATAGATTTTATTTCAAAATAAAAATCAAAATTATAGTCATAAAAATAGTACGTTGAATAATATTTTTTTATTATATTATTTAAATATATATTTAATATGTTTAATAACAATCAGAATTTAAATTCAAAATGAAATTATATTCAATTAGAGATAATTATCTTAAATTAACTGTAATTAATTATTTCAATTAAAAAAATTAAAAAAATATATAAAAAATAATATCATATCTATCTCATCTCAAATATTAATTAAAATTGTACCAGTTAAACACATTTTCAACTTTAATACACATATACTTAGTACGATTTATTCATATTTAAATATATTTAAATAATGTCTAACGAACACAATTTATTCATTGTGATAAAAAAAATTATATTAGTATGAATTATACCATCATAAAAAAATCGATGAAATGATTCAATATATCAAAATGACTTACTATATTTATTATATTTATTAAGAATATTTGAGTCTTTTTAATGTTTTCTGTACAAGCAATTCTTCCTCTAAATATTAATTTCTCTTATTATTTTATAACAACGAGATGCAAAAGTTATTTTTTTATTTTTTTCTAAAAAAAATTGTACGAAGCCCTTTGAATTAAGTAATTTGGAATAATAATTTGAGTATTAATATTGCTATATTCCCAAATATTAGATGTAACCTTTCAAAATAGTACGATAAGTCCTTAATTGCATAATTTTGAAAAAAAAACTTTAGAATTATGCTCTATGCAATTGTAATAATTTTATTAAGTTTCAGGAAATTAAGAAGCTTTTTTTTAATACTTAATTCAAAAATTACATTTCCAGATTAAGTGCTGGGATAATGACTTACAAATTTTCTAAATTGGGACTTAAAAATTTTAAATTATATAATCCGAAAATTTTCAAATAAAATATTGTTTTCAGATAGTAAAATATGAAAATTATCTCTTTTGAGACAATTTTCTAAATGTTGAAACTCAAATTACAATTTTAGATGCTTATTATGCAAGACTTTTGAAGAGCTGAATTTAAAAAATAACTTACTAAACCAGTGTGGTACACCTCCCTTGTCATTATTATAATATACGAAGGGCCATAAAGTTATTTTGAAAAAAGTAGGACTACAAAATAAAATCATTGAGGTGCTGAAAGTAAAACCTCTAAGAACCCAAATAGGACATTGTGGAGTCTTTCTTTAAACTGCTTCTTCCTGCACTCTATAGCTTCTTCTTGCAACTCCACGCGAAAGCGAAAAGACTAAAATGCCCTCAAGTAAATCTAGTAAATAATCTTAATATTCTCTATCATTTCACTCAAAATTTCTGAATATGATTTTCATATTAAAAAAAAATTATAGATTATATAGCGTAGAAAATTATTTTTAAAAATCAAAAATAGTTTCTAGATTATATAATCTTAAAGATACTTCTGAATTGTACAATTTAAAAGTCATTTTTAAATCTGAGAATTCAAAATACATGTTATTATAATTTCCTAATTAGCTTCTTCTATAATACAAAATTAACTTTTAGATTTAACTTATTCCAAAATATAAGATTATTTTATAGATTAATCTATTCAAAAAATAACTTTTAGATTCAAAAAATAAACCCTAAAATGTAACTAGAATATACTCTTCTGTTTTAGATTAGATTAATCCAAAGTCACCAAGCTATTCCAGAATTATAATTTTCAATTTTTTTTTTTTAAATTCTGTAATTCGGTAAATTTAGGAATATAAAATCTGAAATATAAATTCAACCATGATATTCTTACTTATTAAAGGACACTTAAATTTTTTCCACAATAAGTTTTTTTAGAAATATAAGATTTCCATAAATATAAGATTTTATGGAAATGCAGGAAGAAGCAGTCCTTTCTTTCTTGCATGGTGGTGGGCTGATTCACGAACAAAGTTGAGGCCCACATAAGGCATGGAAGCCCAAGTAGAGTGAGAATGAATTGGATGGTCTTAAAAACTGAAAACGAGCAACGACATTGAAGGGTGTGTTTTTTTCGCGTGTTCGTTCTTTCTTTCTCTTTCTTTCACTCACTCAGATCCCACAGATCTGCTCGCGCTTCGTCATCTTCGTCTCGTTCGTTTGGGAAATTGTGAAGTTTCCGTGTGATTTGGAATCGAAGAAATCATATCTGGTCTCAGAGAATTGCAGATCAGAGCAATGGATAAGTCGTGCACTCTGATTGTCCACTTCGACAAGGGCACTCCGGCGCTGGCCAACGAGATCAAGGAGGCGCTCGAGGGAAACGACGTCGCGGCGAAGATCGAGGCACTGAAGAAGGCCATCATGCTCCTCCTCAACGGCGAAACCATTCCACAGCTCTTCATCACCATCATCCGCTACGTCCTCCCCTCCGAGGACCACACCATCCAGAAGCTTCTCCTCCTCTACCT
>Ga0099824_1000144_pt1 | contig 63067 bp, 30 predicted proteins | sample SiratrowhiteBW_FD_76837 | JGI IMG/M metagenome (GOLD analysis project Ga0099824, IMG submission 76837) | Root nodule microbial communities of legume samples collected from California, USA - Siratro white BW | ecosystem: Host-associated > Plants > Roots > Nodule | place: USA: California... | reverse complement strand
TTCACATGTTGAGCCAAACACTTATTCTGAAGCTGTGAAATATGACTGTTGGAGGAAGGCTATACAGTGTGAGATATCTGCTTTGGAGTCAAATCAAACATGGGAGACTGTTCTTCTTCCCAATAACAAAACTGCCATATGTTGCAAATGGGTATTCAAAATAAAATATAATGCTGATGGGACTGTTAAAAGATATAAAGCAAAATTAGTGGCAAAGGGATACACACAAACAGAGGGTATTAACTACCTTGAAACCTTTTCTCCAGTATCAAAGATTACCACTATAAGGTTGCTTTTTTCTCTAGCCTCTATATATAACTGGGAGTTAAAACAGTTAGACATAAATAATGCCTTCTTACATAGAGAGTTGAAAGAAGATGTATACATGATTGCTCCTACGGGATTGACTTCTATTCAACCAGGACAAGTTTGTAAATTAAAAAAGGCCTTATATGGCCTTAAACGTTAAGCGGGCAGGAAGTGGTTTGCTAAATTGTCATCATTTTTTATTTTTGTGGGATATATTCAGTCTATGAATGATTATTCACTATTTATTAATTCTTCTGAAAGATATTTTACAACATTATTGGTGTATGTAGATGATATAATTTTGGCAGGAAATGATAAAGAAGAGATTGATCGAGTCAAAAAAGCTTTGAATAAGACATTTAAGATCAAGGATCTCGGTGATTTAAGATACTTTCTTGGTTTTGAAGTAGTAAGAAGTAAGAAAGGGATAATGATGAATCAAAGGAAATATGCATTGGAATTGTTAATAGATGCAGGTCTTTTAGCCTGCAAACCTGCAGTCACTTCTATGTATAATCTTGTTAAATTGTCTTCTAATGGAAGTGTGCCTTTTACTGATGTTCATGCCTACAGAAGGTTGATTGGAAGACTTATGTATCTCACTAATACCCGACCTGACATAACATTTTCTGTTCAATAACTTTCTCAGTTTCTTGATAAGCCTACAATTGCTCACTATAATGCAACAATTAAAATTCTAAAATATATTAAAGGAGCTCCAAGTCTTAGCTTATTTTAGTCATCCAACAGTTCTGCCCATCTCAAAGCTTTTTGTGATCGTGATTGGGGCACCTATAGTGATTCAAGACAATCAGTGACTGGTTTTAGTGTGTATCTTGGAAATCAAAAAAGTAAGGAACAATATCAAAAAGTTCCTGTGAAGCTGAATACAGGGCAATGACCATTGTTACTTGTGAAATTCAATGGCTAGTCTATTTTCTTCAAGATTTGAAAGTTCCTTTTGAGCAACCATCTCTCTTATACCAAAGCCTTAGGTCCTCAGTCTTTCAACAATATTTGTTTCAAGTTGGGTCTCATTAATATTTGCTCCCCAACTTGCGGGGGGTTTCAGAGGATATGGATAGAAGACTTCTAGAAAGAAACTAATCATGTTATTTTGTATTTATGGTAGAATCAAATTATCATTAATTCTGTTTATTTGTTTTTATGACATTATCAAATTGTAATAATTTTATTTTGTTTTCTTTATTTAGCTATACCTAGAATGGGTACAGTACTTGTATATATTCATTTCTCTATTTTTGATGAAATATACAAAAAAAAAAATAGAGAGAATATTTTTCATTCTCATATCCTTTGTTCATTTTTGTTCATCTTTTTATTTTTTCATAATATTTCATTTTATACTTCATCATTCTATACTGTGTATTTATTCGTGTGTCTTTACTTGGAGACTGGAGACTTTGAACAGTAGATTTATTAAGGAGGAGAGTTTGTGTTCACTTTTGTTCCTTTTAAGTGCATCAATAATAGGTAAAAATAATATGAGATTAATAAATTGATCTCAATTTTTTTATTTTTTATTATTATTTAATTAATCAAAATAATTTGTACAGATTTAAGGAAGAGAATTTAGAAATTACAAATTATATTTAAAGACATACCAAAGGACAGGATCCAAAGATATCATAATAGGAGACTTGAGAACCTAGATCAAGTTTCTTGTCTTGACAATTAGGTTTTATGTTTTTAACTTAGACTTATTTTATATACTTATAAGTTATATTCAGTGTGATATATATTATAATTTTTTAATTTTATATAAAAATATACAAATATAACAACTAGAAAATTTGAATCAGGTTATTCAAAGCTTTAAAAAAAAAGAATTGAACTTTTTGTTGAATCACAAAAAGGGACTATGGATAAATTTATAAAATGAACCAATTGTAAAAAAAAAATTGATAAAAATATTGAGAATGAAGTTATTAAATTACCTCAAGAGTCATTTAGAATGGATTATTTTTTATATATTGTAGATAAAACAATTATCACACTCCAAAATAGATTTGAACAATTTAAAATATATGAATATATTTTTGGTTTTTTATTTAGTATTAAAAATTTAAGGGTTGTGTATTTTTGAAAGAGAAATGCTTAAACCTTGAAAAATATTTGAAACATGATAATTTATTGGATATTGATGGCTTAGATTTATTTTCAGGATTAAATATCTTGAAAGAGATTATAGGATTGGAAAATGATAAACCAATTAACATTTTTAATTATATAAAAATAATAAATTCTTTTCCAAATGCTTATATAGCCTATAGAATAATGTTAACAATTCTTACTTCAACTGAAAAGAGTTTTTCAAAACTTAAACTAATAAAATCTTATTTAAGATCAACAATGTCTCAACAAAGATTAAATGGATTAGCTTTATTGTTTATTGAAAAAAAATTAAATTAATTATGATAATATAAATAAATAATTTTGCATCACAAAAAGTTCGAAAAATAAATTTTAGATAAAAATATCATAATTATTAACTTTAGGTCTCCTAAAGTCTTGGCTTAGGAAGTGATTTAGCATGTGATTCAAAAAGGATATTTTTATTTTACTTTGGTTGTATAGTTTCATTTGGTTGTATAGTTTCATGGTAACAATGATAGATACTAAGCACATGATGTGATATATACTAAGAGCTGCACTTATAGTAAGTTTGTAACCCCCTTCTCCCTCCTCTTTGTCTCTCTGTTCTTCTGTTCAAGAAATCTTTGTTTGTTTATCCTCACTCTTATTGGTTTTTCAATCTATTTTGTTTACTTAAGATGCTAAAATTTCTTATCATATTATAAGCACTAACTTAACTTTTGTGACACGGACACCATAGCTATATCTGGAAGGAAAACAGAATAAAAACATGTGCAAAAGATCTGCCTTCTCATCTCCTCGTGTTTTAAAAAAGATAGTAGTTACTTCTGACTACAAACTGGCACAGACGGTTGAAGAAAAGTTAACAATTTAAAATTGTTTAAAAATGCATGCCATATAAATGTTAACATAGTATATACTCTTTCAACAACTTGTAAGGTATGCACGTACCTGTGATTTTAAAATATATAATAAGAACCATCTATTTCTACATTTTTTAGGATATACTTAATGTTAAAATTAAAATGAGTGGCATGTCTATACTTAATTAGTATATATAATAAAAACAATAATTTAAAATATAAAACATTATTAAACTTTCATCACTTTATTATAGTTGATAACAATAATATTATGTGAAAGTTAGATGAATTAAATCATAATCAAATTATATGATATTTAAATTGTTTTTTAAATAGAAAAAAATCACATTCTAAATATCAGTTATTATTTTTAGTCAAGTAGTCAAAGCTCATCTCACGATTAGTATTAAACCAGTCCAAAAACCTTATCAAATTGATAAAAAAATTGTTCAGTAATAATTCATAAATTATAGTTTTAACTTATAAAAAATAAAATTAATCTAAATTATTATTTTTGTAATTATATATATAAACTTTTTATTATTAATAATTGATATATATATATATATATATATATATATATATATATATTAAACTTTTAATTAAGTATAATATTTATTTTATTTAAACTAGTATATATGTATTTTGGTTATATGAATTTTTGTTTTGTTTTCAGTCCATTTATCTCAAAATTATGATGTCATTTAATTTTTAAGATAATTTTATTAATATTAGTTTGATTCTGATTTTATGCCAATTAAAATAGTAAAGTTTATTGATCAGTTTAATGAGCTGTTGGATTTTAAAAGCATTGATATTTATTTAGACAAACTCTTGTACTCTCACTACACACCATCACATTTCGTCTAAAAAGTTTGTGCCTTACGCATGGTATAAGGAGTCAAACATAACATTTATTAATAATATTATGACCGTGGTTATTGTGGGAGCTTAGATTTTTTATAAATAAAAAAAATCGATGGTATCTTTTTCGAAAAAAATTACTCAAATAATACTTTTTCGTTTTAGTTTCTTAGTTAGTATCATTTACATTTTAACTTTTTTAACTAGCGTAATTTAATATAATTATAGCTCTTGGTTGAGAATTCTGTTCCCATAATCCAATAATTTTATTTAATTTTTACTATTATTTATTTTTATATTTTTTTAACAAACTAAAACTTCAAAATTTAATTCAAATATCAATATTATAATTTATTATAATATTTTCTTCCAATTTCAGTTTTATTATAAATATATAGTTACAAAATTATCATTATTTATTTTATCTAATTTAAATTTATTGTAAAATATAAAAATTAAATAATTTATCATTTATTTTTCCATTATAATTAATTAGTTCACAATAGATATAAAATATTTTATTTCATTCTATTTTTATTTTTATTATCTCTTCAAAATTTTAATTCGCTCATTTTTAAAATATTTTTTCATTTTAATTTGAAATCAACCCTTGACACATAATAAAATGTATTCGATGGATATTAAAAAAATTTTACAAACTAATTTTTCATCAAATTGAGTGACTATAATATCAAGTGCATTATACATGTCTATATGTGAAGAAAATTATATTTATACCTAGTTGAAATATAAGAAGATTATGTAAAAGATAAAGTTTATTTTATACACAGTATTGATGACACTTTGCAACATGGGAAACAAATTGACATTGTGTCGAAAGAGATGGAATGCAATTTGGATCGCAAACCCCTACTAGGACATGGTAAACATAAAAACAGTGAAAGGCGAGGAACACAGGTGGAAAAGGAAGAGGATCCGAAAGTTCGCATCGCATTACATTCCCTCACCATTGGTCCAAACAACGAATCAGGACCTCATATCATATATAACATAACATTCCACACTTGCTTGCTTTCAAACTCCCCTAATACCCTTATATTTCGATCACTTCATTGGTGTTGAGATCTGAAGCAGAATGGGTAGAATATTACAACAGTATGTGGATATGAAAAGGGACACTGTAGTTGCTAGTTTAATCGATTCCGATTTAAATGAGCTCAAGCTTGCGGCCAAGAAGTTCCTCCACGATGCAACCCTGCTAGGAGGCAGAGCCATTGGCCCTTCTTTCTTTAAATGGCTCTCTTCCTTTGCTGCCATGTAAGTTCAAATTTCTTGTTTCAGTAAATATACGTTCAATGTTTTAAAATCTGAAACCTAAATTTCTCTTTCTAGACAGTTATATTATATCATAATTTGTTAAACCAAATTCATTACAAATATTTGTTTCAGATATTTACTGATACTGGATAGCACAAACTGGAGGACGAATATCCTGACAGCGTTATTAGTGCCTTACATATTCTTCAGCCTTCCCGACTCGCTGTTCATCTTTTTAAGGTATGGATGACATTTGTAGTTTCTCTTTCTTTCTTCTGTTATTGCTTTACAAAATACACGTTTTCGTTATATATTGATTGAATCTAATCGTTCAGAGGTGAAGTTGGAAAATGGATAGCATTAGTTGCTGTTGTGCTGAGGCTTTTCTTCCCTAGACATTTTCCTGGTATGCTTAACTATTTGAAAACCTCACAACACTTCAAGTTCAACAGGAAAATATATTTCTGCATAGTTATAGAGTTACATGTACTTAACTACTTTTGCAAATTACATGCAGATTGGTTGGAAATACCTGGCTCAATGATTCTTATTTTGATAGTGGCTCCCGACATATTTGCTCACAAATTGAGGAATAACTGGATTGGATTAGCAATTGATCTTTTCATTGGTTGTTACCTACTGCAAGAACATATCAGGGCTTCTGGTGGATTCAGAAATTCTTTCACGCAGAAACATGGAATATCAAATACTCTTGGAATCCTCCTCCTCATAGTCTATCCTATTTGTGCATTCATTATCCATTAAGTATAAAGCATCATTCACATCAAAAAAAAAATAAAAAAGTATAAGCATAGTAGTTGGTGATGATGATGTAATCTGATAGGAAAATAAACTTTTGGATGTTAGAGTTTGATACCAGCCTAGACAGAAGAACTCCATTAGTTTTTACCCCACCAATGTAGAGTTCATAGTAAGTTATTCGAAAAAAAAATAAACTATTGACTTTTTTTTAGTCTTATTAAATTTAACAAATAGCATTTGCAAAGGAATAAAACCATAAATCAAAATTAAATTAAATGTTCACGATCAATACAAGAGAAATTACACGACTTAGCCAGTAGTTGTTTTTTTGACTTTCTTTTTTCTTTCAACAAAAATGTAAAGAAAAAAAAAACCTTTTCATCACAGTTTTTTTGTTATACAGTAAATTATTCATCCGCTGGAAACATTTTGAATTATATAATATAAAATCTATTCTAAATTATAGAATTTGAAACTTAAAATGTATTTCAAATTTAAAAATATATTTTGAATTACATAATACATAATATATTTCAGATTATACAACTATATAATCCAAATATGTATTTTTGAATTCTTAATCCAAAAATTCATTTCGGATTAGAAAATTAGAAAATATATTTTAAATTATGTATTAGAAGTGCATTCCAGACCACATAATCGAGAAATGAAGAAATATATTATGAATTACGTAATTTAAAACACATTTTCGGATTATACAATAAAAAATTTGAAAATAAATTACAAATTAAATTATAAATTGTGTCGGAACATGTTCGTGAACTCTATAATCTAAAGCATGAACAATTTAGACATTTCAACCACTCTCATACAAGTGCAGAAAGAAATCATGGGGTGCATAAATTAACTTACCTAAAACATTTAACTTTTTTAGGCCCAACGGGTTCTAAATAAAGATGGCTTCTTCCTGCACCTCCATAGTAAATATTAAAATATCTTTTAAAAATATATTTTAAATCAATCATACCGTAAATCATTCGATTTGAATGATTTGTGGATGGTTTAATCCACAAGCCATTTGATTTTTTGAATGACTTACAAATTGTGTAATCCGTAAGTTATTAAATTTTTCGAATGACTTACAGATTTATAATCCGTAACTCATTCAATTTTTCATATGATTTATGAATTGTATAATCTGTAAGTTATTTGAGATTTTTACAATCCGTAATATTTTTTCATACACCTTTATTACTACAAATTGTATAATACATAAATTTCTATGATTTTTAAATTAATTACAGATTACATGATCCGTAACTCATGAATTTTTTCATTTTAGATTTACGCATTGTAGAATCTATAAGTATATTATTTATAGATTTTACAATCCATAACTCATGTTCTAAGACCAATGATATTCATATGTTTTATTTATATCTAAACTTGGAATATTAAAACTTATGGAGGTGCATAAAAATACTATATGGAGGTTCAGGAAAAAGCAGTCCTAAATAAGAAAACCGGCCCATTTTTAGCTTGCGGCCCAATCGACCCATTAAACCCTTGTGGCTGTGCCAAACCCTAAGTCTTCCTTCGCGGATCCACAGGCCTATAAAAGTGAAACGGTGGTCTCTCGTTTCCATTCCACTTGCACAAGAAGCAGAAACACAGTTTCAATATTTTAAATACTTTTGTTGTCTTCAATCTATTTTGTGTTTCGTTTTTTTCTGTATTCGATTTACCTGATTTGATTTAGTTGATACTGTTTTGTGAATCCTTTTTTTGTTGAACTTATGCGAAGGTGTGGTTTTCTCGGTGGTGATCAAATAATGATGAAGAGTCCGATCTAATCCATTCTTACAATTCTGACGACAAACCGAGGCATTTGTCTGAGAGGATTCCACTCTTCCCATTCATTACGCTATTTGATTTATGTTTCATATTTTAGTGTGTAATTCTTCGTGATGATTCATTGGCATGATGATGATAATTTTGAATATGCTCATATGATTATTCATATGATGAATCCAATCCTCCTACTCATTCTGAATGCCGGTCAAGTAACTAGTTTCAATTCGCTGATGATACGATGGTATGTAGGTTACTGAGTTTTCCATGATTTTGTTTCAAGCACTTTTTGAGCCACTTTATCCCCCTTCTTTAATCAGTTTTGGTTATGATTTCTTGTGTGTCATAAAGAATCTGTATGTAATTTTGAAGAGGATTTTGTTTTTATGTTATCAAATTTTAATCTCAAACAATGAGTCTTTTGAAAGGTAATTGTGTTTACTTTGTAATTGGCAGATCTATTGTTACGCCCTCTGAGAGATAATGTGTTTGTTTAGTCCTGAAAACTAGCTTGTTTAGCATATATGGGTTTTGTACTCTAGGGATGATAGAGGATGAAATACATTTTAGTCGACTAGATGTACAAAATTCCCCTGCTTATTTGAACGTGTATGTGGTGCAGGTGGAGAAGAATAGGGTGAAGTTCTAACTAGGAAGTTCTGTGGAGAAGGAGAAAGGAAGTGGAATATGAAAGTTTATTTGTAAAAAATAGTCCAGTTAAAAAGCAAGCAAGAGTAACTTAATAATTAAGTGAAATAAGCAAAAATTTCATTACACAATCAAATACTTGAATATATTTAAAATCTTTTTTTAAATCAAATTCACCGTAAAAAACTAATCTTCTACCTTAATTGATGACGCTGGAAAAGTTCAAAAAAAGTTATTCATGCGTCAACACACTACTAAGTTCTATCTAACAAATTCCTTAAGATTAAAAAATTTAAAAATCATCAAATCACAAAAAAAAATAATAGAAACAAATAAGAAAAAACAAATATGAAATTCAATAAAGGCCTAAAATAAAAGTACGAAAATACAAAAAAAATCATTTTAATTACAAATTAAATTATAAATATTTCACCAACTCCTCCCACACTTCTTGTTGGCTTCAAACTTCGTCACCTCACTCCAAGAAAAGCCACTAAAACCGTTGAAAATGTCATCCACTTCATGTCATTTGTTCTTTAGGTCTTGCTACCTATTTTTAACATTATTTTTCGTAATCCGTGTTAACAACCAATATTGTCCTAGTATATGGTAATAATTAAGGCATAATGGTTGGCAGTGATTGGATTTTTTTATTTTATTTTTAATTTTTTTATAAATGTTCTACATTTTATTTGTTAACTTGTTAGGCAAACCTATTAAGGTCTTGTTTTATCAACTCTAACAATAATGGGGTTCCAATTAAATGTAAATTACATTAATGACCCCTAAATAATAATGAATTATCACAAAAAGATATTCACTTTTTAGCCTAGCCTGATACACAATACATGAATGTCAAATAAAGTTTAAGGTCTAACATAGTAATATCTAATAAAAATATGGATAAAAATTGTTATGGTTCATGATATGTAGTCGAACTTTTCTTTGTGATGGTTAAATTGAATTCTTCTTTTGATATAATGATCACATTCAACAAAGTGTTAACTAACAGTTTATATTATTTGAATTTTTACTTTAAGTTTTATAATATAAAAAAATTTGTCGCCTATTATTCAATTATGGACTTAAAAAGCATCTTCGAACAATGAAATAACTTTTAATTGATGACAGAAGTTAATAAATATCTAAAGTTTCATGCAAATAATATCATAACATTGCTTTATATGAATAATATTTGATACCAACTCACTCCTATGGCACTTCCTTTTAGACCAAACTTCCAAACATAATTTTTCATGCCACTTAACATATAGATAACATATGTAAATCATGAGTTGAAAAACAAAAGATTATTATAGCAACCAATTGCATATTCATTTCTAAAATCTAATGTTTTTTTGTCCAAACCTAATTCATTTCTTCTTTTAAATAGATATTGCTTATTTTTTTAACTCTACCATGCTATAATAGTTAAAGTTTCCGTCTACACAAATGAATTTACTTAATATATTTAATTAAAATACATTTTTATTTATAGTAAAAGTTGCTTGGAACTAGTATAATTTGATTGTGTAACTCACATAACTGACATAGCAGACAAAAATATTAAAATCGTAAAACCTTCTTTCCATTATTAAATCTCGTATAAAATTTTAATCACTATTTTGAAATAATAAACCCTACTTTGAATTTTATACGACAACTTTAATATAAAAGCATAGTGTAACCTTTTAATCACTAGATTCAAATCTTATACTCTACTTCAAAAATTTAATCACCACTTTCGATTATTAAACACGACCCCAAAAATTTAATTGCTAATTTGAAATATCAAACCCAATTTCCAAATTTTAATCTCAAGTTCAAAATATTAAACTTCATTTTAATTTCTTAATCCCTACATAAAAATTTTAAAACCTACTTTCGGTTAATTTTATTGCTTAGTTTAAACCACTAAACCCTAATTTAATTTTTAATAGATTTTTTAAAATATTAATAAATTTTGGTCCATACTTATCATAGATAACTCATGCAAAATGCTTTCTTAACATTTTTAACACTTCTAATGTAGTTGATATATTAAAATAATTTTTACACTTTATAATTAATGTAGTTGATATATTAATTAATTTTAAACAATTTTTTATACGCTTATAATAATTTTGAGTAATGAATAACTTTGATTATATTTTAAGTCATTTATATAATGCTTAGAAATTATATGCTTTGAAATTATGCAAGTTTTGAGGTCGTTATAAAGTTAAACTAATATATATATATATATGATTATTGTTACATACAATTATAGTTTTTGTTGTATCATCAATTCAAGAACAATTAAAATAATTACTGAAAAAGTGGTGGTGACAAGTAGGAAGAAAACAGCACATATGACAAAATTATTATTCCAATCCTCGTGTATTCTCCTGACAATTGTAAATATAGCGAACGTTGAAAGTCTCCAACAATTATCAACCAACATTAAAATAACGTGTATTCAATAACAGTAGTTAAAACCTTATTTTTTTTGTTTTTGCAGTGGTGGTATATAAAAATTACATTAAACTGAAGAAAACAACAATTAGTGTCTATCGATCATGCATATCATATCTACAACAAATTTATTAATTAATATGTAGATTGAAATGTTGATCTCATAATACCTTATCAAAATTAATATTGAGCCACGTATAATATTTACACTAAATTTACTACTATTATATACAAAGAAAAACATGTTGAGAACATTTTACACTTGCACTTCACAATAATTCTACATAAATTGTAAATGAATAAACTGAACAATTTTATATTTACATTTTTATATACTTAGTATATACTTTGTTTCTTGTCTCAATTATTAAAAAATCATTAATTACATAATAAACATATTTACATTCTTCCATAAGGTGAAAGGAATTAAAATAAACGACTAAAATATTTTCTATAATTAACATTAAAAGTGAATTCTTAATTATCTAGATAACTTAGTATTTATATTTATATTTTTAACATTTACTTTCATTCTAATTTTAATTAATAAATTTCTTAATATTTTTAAAATACATTTTGGTTGAAATATTAATTAAAATTTAAAACATATTTTCTAATCAATGAATAATTAAGTTTATGTTTGCAAAATACTGAATACATCATAATGTTAATGGAATTAAGTTCAATTACTAAGCTATTTGTTATATTTATTAAAACCAGTAATTTAAAAAATCTATAAGATTATACATTTTAAATTTGTGATTTTAATATATTACTGTAAATTTTAATTTTTTTTTTTGAACTTAGATTAAAAACTCAAACGTGACAAAAGTGTTAAACAAAAACAATTTATTCTTTTTTTTGAACTCTTATATATTTGTTTTAATAAAAAGACCGAGATAATATATAATGATTATGCATTGTAATACAATGTTCTTCATCAGGTTATGTACTATATTTTTATATGAAACACGAGTAATATAAATGATAAATCATTTTATCTTTTAAACGTATGATTAAAGAGTTGATTCTTAAATGTTGCTATAAAGCCTTTTCTTTTATAAAAAAAACTTAATATAAAAAGTGAAGTATATCTTTTAATTTTACATGACATTTAAAGTATATCTTGGATGAAGTATAATGAGATGAGATAGTGAGAAAACATGCATGCATTAGAAATTATATATAGTAGAAAAAAATTATTGTGAAAAAACATTTATTATACATAAAAAAAGGTGAGTTTAAAACTATTTAAAAAATGTGGAGTTTTAATGAAGTTCGTTATCATGAATATTTTCATTATTGTTGCATTGTTTTGATTAGAGAAATATTAAGGAGAATAATGGTATAAAAGATATATTTTATTACTCACTCAATTTTTTATTATTTTTATTTTCTCAAATATGTTTCATAGCTAAAGATTTATTTTTGTGTTCCAAGGAACATTTTCCTCGGGGTAAAGGCTTCCACAAACTATTTCTTGGACCATGTTGCTCCTCAAACAAAAATTGGTGGTTGGTGTTTGGGATCCATGTTGTCTTGGTTTGTGGTGCATGTGATCCTAGTCACCAAAATGCTGACAGATAGTATCTTGATCCCAATTGAGAAGCTTGCAATGTGGCAAGAAACAGCAGCTTTGGCATTAGCATGAACCATCCAATAGGAGATCACCTTATCCTATCCGTTATCTTACTCACACCATAGCCACCAAATAATTGTACTCTCTCCACTCTCCCAAAACACTTACAAACCTGTTTGTTTCAAGACCTCACAGAGAGAACACTACATTGGTGGCAATGGCAGCCTCACTACAAGCAGCAGCGACTTTCATGCAACCCACCAAGTTGGGCAGAACCAACACTTTGCAGCCAAAGGCCCCTCAGTCCCTTTCAAAGGCTTTTGGTTTGGAACCGGCCGGAGCTAAGCTCTCATGCTCCCTTCAGACTGATCTTAAGGACTTTGCTCAAAAGTGTGTTGACGCAACCAAAATTGCAGGATTCGCCCTTGCCACCTCTGCTCTCGTTGTCTCTGTATGTACTCTTCTTTTCTACCAATTTCATGACATAAATCTATTATTAACTGTTACATGAACTTCCCCACAATTTTACTCTCATATTTTCTATTTTTGCATAGGAAAAAAACTTATGTACTATAAGGATGGTTGGTGTTGTTTGTTGGGAAGTCCCACATGGTAGTAACATATAGTTTGGTAGTAAAGTTCAAGGTTAGGCCTAAGAGCACCCATGTTCATCTTTCTTATCAAATGTTGAATTCTTTTTGCTTTTCTTCTTTACGTTTTTGTAAGATGAACATCTCTGGCTTGGAAGTAGTAACAGTCCATTCCATCCATGATACTAATCGTCAGTAATTTAATTTTGTCTTGTGATATATATTCAGCAGAAGATATGTACTGATTTATAAAGCCGAGCCACTGCCAGTGTCAAGCATAGGACTTAGCCTTATAAATATGCTAGAATTGATAAGACGTGTTTATCAATGGCATTAATGAACCAAATGGTCACATTTGTCCTTAAATGATATAATCTTAGTCATATTAGACCCTCAAAGACTGAAATAACACTTGAAGCCCTTGAATATGCTTTCTTTGGCCAAGTCAGTCCTCATGTAACATGTTATGAAGACTAGTTTCACCGTCCTTATACACTATTCAGGATTAATTTACTGATTAAATGCACATATGAATGTTATACTTTTCAATAACTCATTTTAGCACATTTTTTTTATTATGGGATGAAATTGATTAGAACTCAAGAAATCATATCGTTTAGAGTCTCATACATGGCCTTGTGATAGTTCTGACAGATTTTAGGCAAAAATAGAGTGCCTAATGTTGGTCATGGGTATTTTAGAAAAGATGTTCTCAACATGAGTGATGTTGTATGTTTAAAGAACTAATTTGACTCAGCTATTCATTTGTATTGGCAATATTGTACATTACTGACTAAAAACCTTCAGGGGGCAAGTGCTGAGGGTGTTCCAAAGCGGCTAACCTTCGACGAAATCCAGAGCAAGACCTACTTGGAAGTGAAGGGCACAGGTACAGCAAACCAGTGTCCAACCATTGATGGTGGAGTGGACTCATTTGCCTTCAAGCCAGGGAAATACAATGCCAAGAAGTTTTGCCTTGAGCCTACTTCATTCACAGTGAAGGCTGAAGGTGTGGCCAAGAACGCCCCACTTGAGTTCCAAAACACAAAGCTCATGACACGTTTGACCTACACTCTTGATGAGATTGAGGGACCCTTTGAGGTGTCTCCTGATGGCACAGTGAAGTTTGAGGAGAAAGACGGCATTGACTACGCAGCAGTGACGGTTCAGCTACCGGGTGGCGAACGTGTGCCATTCCTCTTCACCATCAAGCAGTTGGTGGCATCAGGGAAGCCAGAGAGCTTTGGAGGGCAGTTTCTGGTGCCATCATACCGTGGAAGCTCTTTCTTGGACCCCAAGGGAAGGGGTGCTTCCACAGGTTATGACAATGCTGTTGCTTTGCCTGCTGGTGGAAGAGGAGATGAGGAGGAACTTGCCAAGGAAAACAACAAAAGTGCCTCCTCATCCACGGGGAAAATCACCTTGAGTGTGACCAAGACCAAGCCTGAGACTGGTGAGGTTATTGGTGTGTTCGAGAGTGTTCAGCCATCTGACACTGATTTGGGAGCAAAGGCCCCAAAGGATGTCAAGATCCAGGGCGTCTGGTACGCTCAGCTTGAGTCATAGAGTGTTTCTTTTATGCTTTCTTTTGTGTTTTTTGTTGGCTCAGATTTTGTTGTGACTCCATGGTGTTGCTGCATTATCCATTGACTCAACTTTCCTAGCACTACTGAGAGTACTATCATGGTTGTATATTATATCGACCTCCAATTACAATGCTTCACATTTCAAGGTTTAAATTTATGGTGTGTGTGAGTTTTGGAGATTAAGTTCTTACTAGTTGCAATTGCATAGTATAATTTGCTTCATTACATATAATATGCTAGGATTGCAATTGACTTCTGCAGAGAATTCAGCTTTTCCATCCTATGAGCTTGAATAGGATAACTCATGTTCTATATTCGGTTGATTGACAACAAACATATGTAATTACTTTCTCATTTCTCGGTCAGAGAAATTATCAAACATTTTATGATCATAATATATTTTCAACTAAGTTATTGAATTGGATCATAGCTTATAGGAAGGGGTATTAGAGACACAAACAATAACCTAATTGCTGAAATATAGCATTAACTAGGATGGTCAATGAAATACTACATGATTCATTTAGCATCTCCTTTTATATGGCCATAATTTGCAGAACAAAAGGGTCTTTTAGGCAAACGAATGCATTTTTGGTTTACCTTATTTTAATCAAATGGTTGCTTAATTTTATATTGTTTGCAATGTTTTAAAATGGAACGGTTATTTAACTGATTAAGAATTTGGATGGTTTAACATACCGCTATTAATACAATTATTGTAATAATTAAATAACATATAATATTAAAAAATATAATATTATGATTCTATGATGCTAAAAGTTAAAACAAAAATAAATAAATGTATAGATTTTTAACATTTAAAGTACATATAAAAGTTAAAATAAAATATGAAATAGTACTTAAATTAAAATTATAATAATATTTATTAATAATAATGAGTATATGTAGAATAAAAAGAAAAAAATATTTTAGGTTAATTTTAATTTTTTAAGAAAAACATTAAAATAATGTACCATTAAATATTTGTAATTAAATTGGTTTAGATTGGTGTTCTGGTTCTTTGATTGATTCTTCTTGACTGATCAGTACATTGATTTGATCCACGGGTCTCATCTAATTCTTAAAATAGAGATTTTTTTGTCAATTTTTGGAGATAGCTTTTTTAAAATAAGTAATTACTTCATAAAAAATTTCAGTTAAACCAAACATATGGGCTACCCATCATAGTATGATGGTTGGTAAACATGTGGTTAGAGGTTAAATTTTCGCATTTATTTATGAAAAATTAATATCTATTGGAAGAAGTATTTAAGACTTGTTTGTATCAACTTCTTCATAAGCACTTTTAAAACAAAAGAGTTATAAACAAAAATTAACTTATATATAAATTAAAAGTGAAAATTAAAAAATAAAAGAAACTTTTTTATAAATTAATTTATGTATAAACTAATTTTAACTAATGAAAAGTTTAATTCTAATTTTTTTTCAAAATATTTATACAAAATTTCATTCAAATATATCCTAAAAGATATCTTAATAGTTTAAGATATTAATGTTTATATTTGTGGAGAATGTATGTTTGGTTAAAAAAGTGTGTTGACAATGGGTCTCAACACGCCTTTGAAAAATTAAAACTTAGAATTCATTTACTAACTTAAAGTTTTTTATTGTAGATCCCTTAACGGGTTCACCCCATAATTATTTCTTGCATTTTCCGTTATAATGGAACGACGAAAATTATTTTTCAAAATCTTTACACTTTTCGCAAAATGTTCTTCCGAATGTATTAAAAAGTTTCTGAATTACACATTTTGGAGACATTCTAAAAATATATATACTTTTGGAATGAAGTTTTGGAATGCATTTAAATCTATTACGAAATGTGATCTCTAAACATTTAGTATGAGTTTTGAGGAAGGATGATTCTAGAAGAAAATGTGACTCCATGAGAGAGGGCAACAAGAGCTGAATGTGAAGCAAGTGAAGAACTGCGGCATCAGCCTCTCCAAAGCCATCTCTCGTATTTTTGGAAGATTTTGAGGCCTAAGAACACACCAACACCAGTATTTCACGGTATTGGCGAAGAACATAAAACAATATCCCCATAAAATGGTTCTACTGCTTGTTTATTATCCCCATTAGATATTTATGCAAAGTTAACCCATCTAAAATTGGCCTTACATTTTGAACTTCCTGCTTCACCAATGATGGATAATCAGCTATAAAAACACCTTTTAGGTTTTCCACTCTTTGTTATACACTAATCATTTCATGAAACAATTTCTTATTACTATCATCATCCACTACCTATTAATTTTTGTCGCCAAGAGACTTTATATGCACAATCACTTGTCCTAGTTTTTCTTGTAACTATTTTCACTCTCTGATTTTTAATGTCGATTTAAAATTAAATATTCTAAAGTTTTTTTCTAAAATTTAGAACATAAAGTACAATCTAGGTCCATACTCAGATATATGTATTTGATTCAATCTTTAATATTATTTTTATACAAATTAATTTTAGGATTTTTGAAGAAAAATAGTAATTAAAATAAATTGAAAACACAAACAATAAAATGCATTAGATTTGGAAAAACGAAAATGAAAAAAGATGAAACATCCAAACAATTCCTCTAATCATAATTGTTTAAATATTTATATCAAAATTTAAACAATTAATTAATTCTACCAATTATACAAATCAAAATATCATTCAATCTAATTCATATTTAATTATTAAATTAAGATTCAATTAATTTTTTATTTAATTTCTAAAATCAAAAACAAAAATTATAATCATAAAATATAAATCCAAAATTAAAGAGAAAAATAAACTCAAAACATAAATGATAGGTGCAAAACTAAACTTCAATTATTTTATTTTGATTCCATTAATTGATTCTCAAATAGATGAAGATTTGAAAATGAGGATGAGAGAGAAGAGGAAGAGATAATTCCAAGAGAGAAATAAAAGATAAAAGAATGAAGATGAGAGAAGAAGAGGAAGAGATAATTCCAAGAGTGAGAGAAAATGAGATGAAAAAGACAATTTATGAAACTAACAAATTATTGTTGTTTATATATTTAGAGTACATTTAAGCTATACAATGATATATCATTTGAAGTAAGCATGGGCTCTAATTAGGTTCATAAGTGTGATGACACATATTTTATGCATACATATATAATTTTATTGTATATTGAAAACACTTTGAATATACTTTATTTTTAGTTTTTAAATAATTTTCTTTTAAAAGTAATAAATTAGATTCAATGTACCTAATTTGTATTTTCAATCAATCTAACATTTGTTTATTATTTTGGCCATAACCTTTTTTGTATATATTATTTTTGACTTATTCCAGTTGTATTGGATTTTATGTGTATGGAGTTTCAAAATGGACATATGATTTGCAAGATTTGGAGTTTTATGTTTTTTTCTATGATTGTTTAAAATTGAGACAAATTTACTAAATTTTTGTAAACAAACTCATGCATATTCAATTTTTCTTGTGTTTTAGTTTAAACTTTTGTAATTAGATTTACCTAATTAAAGTCCACATTTAGATTCATGTTTACTTCATATTACAGCATGTGCTAATAGAAAAAAAAAATTCATTTGATTACCTTTTAGTTTAAGAAATGGTATTTTCATCTCATTTTCTTTTTTTTTTCTATCAATTTTCGAAATTGTTTTTTCATCTTTTTTTCTCATTTGTATTTTCTGCTGCTCTTCATTCGTGAAGAACTAATTAAAATCAAACAATTGCATTGATAGTTTAACATTCAGAGTTTATTTATTCTTTTTCTCTTCACACTTTATGATATTAATTTGTGTTTCTAATTAGAAATCAGGTAGAAATCAGTTCAATCTTAATTTGATGATTAGATACAAAATAAATCAAATGATATCTATTTAATTATTGACTTAATTGATTAATTGAATCATTAGATTAATCAAAATACCTAGAAAACATAAGGAAAATTGTTTAATTCTTGAATTTGTGAAATGACTTTTCTTTACGTTTTCCATTTATATATAGTTTGTTTTCAATCTCTAAATCCCAAAATCCAATTTTGTATAGGAAGAACAATAAATATTGAATCCTGTATTCTTTGAAAGCCGACCTAGACTGTTCTATACTGCAAATATTAGAGAAATTTTAAAATATTTGATTTCAAATTAATACCAAAAATCAAAGTCCAATTATAAAATTATAAACTAAAAAGTGATATTTTTACCAAAATACAACAAATTTTTTCAACTTAAAAAAAAATCATAAAATATCACAAAAGACTCCAAATACAACAAACCAAATGTTCATTTTAAAGCTCTGAAAATATAACAAATATCAGATTAATTGAAAATACAAAATTAAAATAATTATGTACATTAGAAGTTATTTAAAATCTCAAAATAAAATATATTAGAAGTGTTTTCAATTAACTATAAATGTATGCCGTGTATCATAACTTTGTATTCTGCCTTAAGTCGTCTTCTTAACCTTTCTTTTCCTTCCAATTCACTCAAATTTTGTTCGACTTCCATGTACAGTTTGTGAATGTTCCCAAATTACTTTGTATTCCATACCTTCATTTTCTCCTTAAGTACTTTAAACTTTTATTTCACAGTATATGCCTGGAACCTTTGACCACTCCTCTTACAAAACTTTTAGAGCCTTTGTCATTCATCCAATAATTATTGACCCTAAATGTTTTTTTTTTTTCTCAGTCTTCCTTTGTTTCTCTCAACAACAATAAACAATGGTTAAGAAATCTCCTTACCGGTTGTACACTTCCTTGTCAACATCCCATCTATTCCTTTATCATCAATTTTTTCTCAATGTGACTTCTACCCTTATTATTGAGTGTGAACCATGTAAAACTTCATCTCCCAAAGGAATTTCTATCACTCGCCATGTTGTTGATGAACTCGATCGTTAAAATCTCTCTTCATTCATATTGTTAATTTCTCTCATTTACAATTGTCTTTAACTCTTTCATCTCATACAATTAAAATCACTCATAAGACCCCACTTATATATATATATATATACACGAGTCTTTAAATTCCTTCACGTGTCTTTTTTTCTTTATATGTTAAGGGACATAAATATTTATTATGATAACTCTCTTGTTTCCTTCCGTCCAAATCTCTTCCATGAAACCTGACCCCATGAATGATTTTTGCATGTGAAAACCGTCATTACTCCACAGACAAAGTAATCTTCCTGTCATATTTTCTGTTGGTTTTCATTCAAAAAACCAAAGTGCATGACCGAGTTTATGCTCAATAACTTCGGTCTTTTTTGTTTCATATATACAGATAAGTTGATTTTTTTCCTTCACCACCTAATTCTTAACACTCTTCCATTTTAACCCCAACCCATGATATTATTATATGTTAGTATCTTTATTTAATACCACACTTCTCCCTCTCATATAACTCTTGTTTTTCTCTTCCCAGCTTCCTCTTTATATCCAAAGATATCCGGATTTTCTCCTGTAAATAACTATTTCTCCATCATGAATTCTTGGTAAAATAATACATTGTAATACTTTATTTTTATTATATAAAAGTAACTTACTATTTTTTTGATAAAATAATAGTATCTTTTTACTATTGTTTATTTGCAAAATTTATATATGTGTGAAATAAAATAAAATATTAATATTTCTATCACATTTGTTTTATTTTTTAGCTTAAAATACTAATGTATATTATTATATTATTAAAATAATTGTTAAGTGGGTGTATGTTTTTTAAAAAAAAAATGGTCCACCGTATTGATCGTACAAGTCTTGGTCGGATTGCTTTCACGAGGCACTGAATTGGGTGAAAATTGGGAATTTCAAGTGCTCCATTGAGTTGTACAGTGGTGACGAAAGTAGAGAATTGCAACCCGGTTCAGTTTGATAGTTAGCATGTTATTTTTTAGGGCAATTATTTGTAGTACAGTTTAGACAGAATGATTAAGTGCCACGTAAGCGAATCGAGCCAGGTACCGCGCCGACAAAACCATTGAACCTAATTCGAAACAAGAAGAAAGAGAAAGAGAGGTTAAGAACCACCCACACCTACTTTATTTATCACAAGAACTCATTCTCCTCTCCAATTTAGATTAGTCACCACATTATTTAATAATTATTGTTATTCATTTATGCCTTTCATACACTAATTCTTACCCATTATACAAGTAACACTCATATTCCCACCTTATTATTATTATTATTATTATTAATACTCTGAAATCTTAAGGTGGTTCATGTTACGGGCATGTTTGGGGTTGAATTACCATGGTAGAATGGAGGAGCTGCCAGGGGCGTTTGGAAGCAGCGCCAGTTTGGCTCTCCGATTGGGTCAGACAGTGTTTTCCACAGCTTCCCTTCTCTTCATGTGTTTGGATGTTGATTTCTACGGTTACACGGCTTTCTGGTATCTCACTCTTTCTCTGTTTCTGACTTTGGTGTCGTGATCATCTTCTTCATATGCCCAATTGGGGGTCTTCCTTAATCTGTCACTCACTGCTTCACCAAATTTGCTAACTTTTTGCCGATTTCTTTAAAGGGTAATTGAATTGGGGGCCTGTTAAGTTTTATGTAGAATTGAGTTTGGGATCATGTATCTGTGCTTGTCGTGAATTGTTGCGGAAATCGAAGTGATGGAGGATTTATGTCAGTTTGTGATAGGTGTGTCAGAGAGTGGTGTACTGTGGACAAGGAACATGAGTAAAGGGAAGGGGGGATTGTGGAAGAAATTGAGTCAAATTGGATGGCCTATTCAATTAATTTTAGGGGTTGCACACATTCATACCAGTTAATGAGTGGTTTCATAGTCCTTACTCCCTTTTTCTTTCAAAGAAATGAAATAAATTTTCTTTACTTCAATAAAATTTTTTATTTCTATATCACAATATATATTTAAATTAATTAAAAGTTAAGTGTAAGAATAGGAATATAAATGATAAAAAAATAATTAATATCATCTTGAAAATAACACTTAAATAAAAACAAAAATCTTTAAAAAAGTTTAATGGTTGTAGTAAAAAATTACATTTTGGAATGGTGAGGCCGAATTTGTTGTTGATGATCATTTTTTTTTCAACTTTGGCATTGAAATGCCTTTATGAGACTTTCGGGAGGGTTATTGGAAACATTGAGTATTATTAGGTTCTGATTTGTGGTATGGGGAAGTGCACATGTTTATTGGTGAAGATAAATCAGATTGAATAGGCATGTAGTCCATTATCATGTTGCTGGCATAAACGTTGGAAAAATTCTATACATTTTGATTTAGGGCATTTAAGTAAAAAAAGGAAAAATGGATTATTTCAAGTTGTTTTTGTTGAACTCAAATCCTTTTGGATAATTGAGTGTTTCAATGCTGTAGGCACTGTTCTTCCGTGTTTAACTTCAATGTTTCTTATTTTCTTGTTACATTATCCGTGTACTGCAATTTCATAGCAATTATGATAACTATGATACTGGCTTAAACGCTCTAGATTTTCACTAGATAGTGATAAGACTACATATTTGTTTGTGAAGTGGTTGTTTATATAGAAAACTAGTGGTCTGATAAAGTTTGCAGGAGGTAAAACAGTTGGGTACATAAATGTTTTTCCAGTTTCAAAAGTTGCATTGGCAATGTCTCGGGGTTTATCCTGTTTAGGTTATCTTCTAAGCATATCTTTACTTGAGTTTTTACCTTTGTCTTTGTTTATGCTATTCACAGTTATTTGGTAACAGTCATGGGTTTGGTAATTCCCTGGAGCATAACACTGTTGGTTGTGGATGCATACTCTGTCTTTATAAAATGTTTACCCCTCCAACGAAGACTTGTAATGATAGTGTTTTTGGGAGACATGGTACGTGCAATTTGTGACCTAAAAAACTTGAAGTCTTTGTTGTTTCCATGCCATACTAATGCACTAATGATATTACAGTTTTTCTACACTCCAGATTTTGTCATATCTGTCATTAGCCGCAGCATGTTCAACAGCCAGTGTGACAGATCTCCTGCTCGATGCCGATCGATCCTATTGCCCAGCAAAGCTATGCGGTAGATATCAACTATCTGCTGCTATGGCCTTCTTGTCTTGGTTTCTTTCATCAGCCTCTTGTCTGTTTAACTTCTGGCTTTTCCCTTCTTTGTAAAATCTACCTTGCTTGCTGTTGATATGTACTCCAATGAAAAGGGTGCAAATGACGAAGTCATTTGCTTTTGTAAAGATATTTTTTGTTCCTGTGAATAAAATTATCATGACTACAGCCAACAATGTAATAATTACTCTTCCAAGCCAATAGAAATATCAAAAGTCCTTGTCTTGGTTTTCAAGTGCTTGGTACTTTTCGTGTCTATATTTAGCTACTAATTGTACGATATGAATCCCCATGCCTCATCTGAGTGTCCTGTCTTATTCATAAATGAATATATATACATACAGAAAGTTTATATTCCTGCAAATTTTGGTGTATGATGCTAACAACTATATGTGCACACTCCCACACTTTGTCTATATGACATTCTCTTATGCACACATTCTGACTGTCTTGTTGCATCATATGAGCATCCTGTCATCTGATTGTGCAGTTTTTATCATAACGTGACTAGTGATAACTGTCATCTGTCAGTAATCAGAAGAGATTTTCCAATGACTGTCCTATATCTTGGAGTTTTGGAGCAGAGGCGGTGAAGTGATTGTTAAAATAACAGGATAGATTGAATCAAAAGAAGGAGAAATTATTTCTGTCTTTATTATCATATGCTTGATGTTGATAAGAGGGTGTGTAGGTTAAAAATTAAAATATAAATATAACTTTTATATATTACGTCTCAATAAATATAAATATAAATATCATAGGAGTATTTTTCATCTTGTGTTATGTTCTTTCTTCCTTCAGACCTACCACCTAGTTTACATTACATTCCACTAATTTTTTTGTCCAGTTCCTTCCCACATTATAGGAATTTTGAGTATTTACATGTTTCATATAAATTATGTAGTTTGTAAATATTTAAAATAGTTTGTTGTGTTTATGTGTGGAAACTCCTTTCCATCTCGGTATTCCTTTGAGACTAGCTTTACATTACAACTGTTGTATATTTTCTATGGTAATTGTAAAACATAGAAGAAAAAGTAAAAGAAACTGATTTTATAGAAAAAAATTTGTACTAACTTGTAAAGACAGACTTCTTATGACATATATAGAAAGAAAAAATGCATAATTAAAACAAATAAATAAAACAAGAGTATGTCCAACTTCAAGATGTTACCTAATCTTCCCTTTTTTACTCACTGTACATTATCACCACTCACTACTTTATATATGAATGAGCTATTCCTATGTTAGGAGGCAAGAAGTGTGCTACGCTAATCTTAGCAATCCATCGTTGAAAGTTACGGATAAAGATGATTGATATTTTTCAAAACAGCAAAATAAGAATTCAATAACATAGTTATACATAAGAATAAAATTTCTCCTAATTTACAAAAATTTGTGAGAAATATTGACAAAAATATAATATAAAAAAGTAAAATCTCAAACATAGGACACAAAAGTTTTAAAGCTAAAAACCTTTAGCGTAGGGATAAAAAACATGCTTATCTAAACCAAAGAAACAAATAAAATTTCAACAAATGAAACAAATAAGTATACAATATGTTAAACTCTCTCTCACTTTTGCGAGTTTGCCCTAATTCAGATATGTGCCCTCTCTTCTTCTGCGCTCCAAAATGCAGTGTTTTATCCAACCTCAGGCGAATGTTTATTCATGAATCCCACTTTCGTTAACAAAACAATGTTTTTTCTCTTTCATACCTAGAAATTTAGATTCTACCTTTTCTATTTTTTTTATAATTTGTTCATAAATAAGGAGGAAACACTAGTAAAAAATAGTTTTTTACATCAATTCTCGAAGAGAATTTATGTAGGTTCTGAAACCGACGTAAATGAAGGCGATGTAGAAAGTCTTAGACATATAATATTGGATATGCAACCAACGTAATATGTACACCACTACGTCGGTTGAAAATAAAAACCGTCATCATATATCCAACTAAAATAACTAAATTACAGCTTAAGAGATAGATATTACATCGGTTGAAGCTAAAACTGACCTAATAGAGGACTTTTTACATCGGTTGTAAGCTACAATCGATGTAAAAAGTCCTTTATTATATCAGTTGTAGCTTACAACTGACATAAAATCTCAATTTAAAAAAATTATAGAATTTTCCAGAATTTTTTGACAAATTTCTAATTCCTATAATGAAACACCAAAGAAATCTTCATAATTTTTTTTATAAGTATAGATAGGTGAAACAAAAAAAGATGTCAAAGATACTAAAAAAAATAAATAAATAGAAAATGGTGGAATTGTGGAAATTTTTTTTATTTCAAATCCCCTTTGGTTATTGCCCACTAGCTTCGTTACGTCATTTAGAGCAATTTTTACTTTTGGAGCGTCTCAATTCGAGCTCTCTATCAAAGTTATGGTCATTTGAAGTTTTTTCGTCCTAAAATTTTTTAAACCCAAAATTTATGATACAACAATACAGAAAGCAGACCAAGGGTACAAATAATACAACATTTCAAAGATAAGAAAACATAACTCTTGTAGACAATGAGAGCAAAACCAATGAACGTAAATGGACCCAAATGAAATCTACCAAATCCAGTGAATGCAAAAATAGAGTGAATGAAACCACAAAGACAGTGAGAGCAAAGGAAAATGGGGGAGAACAACACGTGAAATAATGGTGAGAATGACACTCAAACACGAACCGAAAATGTGAACCAATAGCACCCAAAAAGCGAACCGACAACGTGAACCAAGGGCACCCAAAACGCCAACCAAAAACGTGAACTTAAAGAGTGCTCCAAACAAAACTTGAAGAGTGAAGAGATTGGGGGAATGATTGAAACAATGACACAACGACACACACAACAGTGAAGGAGAAGGTAAAACGACATAGCTTAGTGAAAGAGAATGAAGCATAACAATGAAGCACGAGAGTACCTTAAATCTCTAATTTTAACTCAAGGGAGATACTACGTCGGTTGGGAGGTCCCAACCAATGACGTAGTATCTGGCCAAATTTTACCCATTTTTTTCCAAAATTCACTCGCGTGCCACGAGGGAGATACTACGTCAGTTGAGAGCTCCCAACCGATGTAGTATCTCTACCATTTCAAAATTTTCAATTTTTGAATTTTTATTTTTTTAATCTTTTTATACGTCAGTTATTTTTGGAACCGACGTAGACTATGGTATATTACGTCGGGTTTGTGTAAACCGACGTAATATCTCTTAAAATATTTACAAAAATGTCACCGCGTTTTTGTTTATGTCGGTTCCTTTTTAACTAAATTATATCTTATTGTAAAATTTGTTTTTTGTATTAGTTAAAAAATAAATAAAAACCTCTAAATACAAACAAATTTTCTTTCTCTTTAAACCTTCAGTGGACAATCTAACTCTTGAAATCAAAAAATCACTTTATTGAATTTGCTGTCTTAACGAGTGATAAATGAATTCTCTAAGTATAATTGAAAGATCTATAGTCTCGTGAATATACAAAAGTCATAATGATTTTTCCTTTTCACTCTTATTATTTGTTATTGAACTCAATAACGAGTCTCTCACAAATTTTTGGTTGATCATTCTCCTCTTAAATAAATAAAATAAATGAAATTACACATTTAAGTTTATTCTTCATATAGGAAAAGAGTCAAAAACTCAATAAATCCTCCAATCAAGTATGTGGTGAAGGTGACCATCAAACTATTAATTAAACAACAAATTAATTTTTTTTGTTTAACAATGTCTTAGTCATCATATCAACTTTATTATCATTCTTATGATTTCTTTTCCTAACTCAAATAACAAAACATCCAAAGTATCTTATATTTAACGATACCTCACACCAATATGCTTAGATCTTGAATGAAAAATTAAATTCTGACCAATATGACTAATTCTTTGACTATTTATAAATGGTAGACATTTTCCTTGACCAAAATCATGTTCTTATAAGAATTTCTTCACCTTTAGCAATTCATTACTTTTATCAATAATGTCAAACATTTTGTCTTTATAGAAGACAAAGTTAAAAACATTTTAGCCTAAACTACCGAGTCATAATTATCCTTACAAATTTATCAAATAGTTAAAAGTAAACTTCAAGGAACTAATGCTTCACCCATCTTTGAATCTAAGTATTACATTTGTGTAGGTTTGTCACCACCAATATGGAGAAATGTCAACCCATTTCATAGCATTCCAATACTTTTTTCTTGGGCTTGACAAAAATATAACAATGTGTTTAATGTGTTTTATATCGATCTTGTGCATATCATAGCATATATTAGATTATGAAATTCACAAGGAACTTTTTGTGTACCAAATTTTTCAATTTCATTTTTTCAACTTTTGTTAGAACTCAACTTATAATGAGTAGTAAGAGAAATACTCACTATCTTTGTCTTTCAAAAATATTTTTCTCAACAATAAGCATGTCATTAATATACATAAAGATAGTAAAATTATTATTGGAAAACTTTCTAACAAAGACACAACTATCAAAATAGTCTTTTTATAGCCTTGGTCGCATATATCAGAATTAAATTTCTTATATCATTGTCTTTAAACATTCTTCAAGCCATATAAGACCTTTCTAAATCTACACACATAGTCTTTCTTGAATTCAATGAGAAAATCATCAAGTTATTTCATTAGATATCTTCCTCCAAATCACTATAAAGAAATTTAATTTTTACATCTATTTGCTCTAACTCTAAATAAAGAGTAAAAATTATACTTATTACAATTTTAGAGGGATAACATTTTCACAACAATGAGAAAAATCTTGCTAAAATCAACATCCTTTATTCAAGGAAACACCTTCACTGTGAATCTAACTTTTTACCATGAAGACACAAAATACTCTCATGTTTCACCTTATATACTTATCCAAGGGTCTTTTTGTCTAAGGAAATTTCACTAAATTAAAAATATAATTATCATGTAAAAAATTAATCTCATCCTTCATTACATCCAATCATTTTCTTTACTTTCCTTGATCTCTTCATAACACATTGATTCTTCCTCATTTGTCAACATCACAAACTCATAAGAAAAACACTTATTAAGGAATTGGACCTCCTTGGTTAAACTTAAGGTGCTTCAATTACATTATTAAGATTTCCATCCCATGATATTTGAAGTTCTACTTATTTATCTCATTTTCATGATCATGATGTTCATTATTATAAACATTAGTATCCATATTTTGTGTAGGATAATAAAAGTGCAAAAGTTATAACTGATACTAAAAGTGTAACTCTTTCTACTTAAGAGTATAATAGGTCAAGCTCATGATTTGATTATGACTTGGTCCACTTGATTTTCACAAGGAGACAATTGATATCACATGTAACAACCATAACTTTAGATCCAACTTGGATCTTTCACCTTTGGAACATGCACAAATTCTTTGCAGCCAAAGATTCTCAATAGCTCACATTGACATTCTTACAAAAACAAATTGTTTGACATGTCAATATCCAAAACAACAAGATTAAGAATAATAGCATGCACTATAGTGTACAATGTCTAACTTCAAAAAATGTTTTAGTAACTTAGCTTTAGAGATCATATGCCTAACTTTCTCAATGAATTTATTGGTAATCCTTATTACTAAACCATTGAAAAGAGATGTTTTAATATGAGTCTTCTATAATACCATCAAAGGATTCACAATACTCATTATTATTGTTAGTATGATGTATTATAACTTCTTGTTTGACTACTAGTCAATCAAGTTATGGAACTATTTAAACTTTTCCAAGATTCGATGTTTTTGTCTTCAATGCATATACCCGTAACTTTCTAAAACAATGATTGATAATGGAAAAAACAAAATAAAGTGCACACTAAATGGATTCTATCTTTAACAAACCACAAACATTAAAGTGTACAAATTCAAGCAATTCAAATTGTCTAGGTGAAGGATGATTCTTAAAGAATAACATAATTTGCTTATCAACAATTTATGATAATATTTCTACAACTTTTCAATTTTTAATCCTGAAAGCACATCTTTTTACTAAACAATTTAGTCACTTTTCATTTATACGATCAAGCCTTTAGTGTCACGAATATATCTCCATATCCATATATTTTGGTGTAATTTTCACCAAAACTTTAGTTCAATACAATATAGAAGTTTTCTTCCCTTCAATCACAATCTAGTCACTTACATGAGTTCTCACTTCCTAGAACCAAAATGAATTTCATAACCAATGTAATTTAGTATATGAATAGAAATCAAATTAAAATGAACATTTAGTATATGCATAAAAATCAAATTAAAATGAACATTTGGAGCATAGTCTAACTCCTACCAACAAAAACTACATTCCAATGTTAGATTGCAAATATCACCAATACTAATCACCTTATACACATCATCATTGTCCATCTTAAAAACTCCAAAATCATGTAGAATGTGAGATATGAAAAAATCCTTGTTAATTGTAACATGTTGTGTAGCTCCTATCTATCAAATACAAGATTAATCCATGATCACAAAGAATAATAAGATTAGTAGTAGTAATCACACAATCACCATCATAATAATTCTTGTCATGCTTCTTTAGTTTCTTGTGTTTATTCTTATTTATCTAAAGAGAACAAATTCTTATGTTAGTGTGTTTTTATGATAAAATGATAATTTATATTCTTATACAAAGAATTAAAGAATTACTTTTAATTTTACCAATTCAATTTTTTCTTCTAACTTCTTTACCTATTTTTAACAACAATCTTTTTTAACATAGATGAAATATTTTGTACCTTCCTTTCCTTCATCATCACCGACTAGTTTTTATAATTTAACAACACTAATTTAAGAAATATGAGATGAAAATAAAAGTAATAATAAAATTATATATTTATATAATATTACTTTCACAATTCAAATCTTTGAATCATTTAGTTTATTCTTTTGGATTTAATCTCATCCTATCATCCCACCTCCTCTCATTTTATAGGTATAAAATAAGAGTACAAAAATAGCGTTGAAATGACTTGCCTGAGAATAATTTTAGAAATAATATTTCAAACTTGAAAAGAAACATGGAAACATTTTGTGACTAAATACTCTTAAAGAATTAAAAAAAAATCTTAAAATAAAATTAAAATATAAATAAATCTTAAAATAAAGGCCAATTTTATGTAAGGATATCCTTATATTGATAATGAAACGGAGAACTATTCATTTATGAGTTCAATAACACTCCGTTATGCCTCACGAGGAGCATGAACATAGTATATTGTTTTGGCACATTTCTTACAGCCTTTTTCTTCATGCACCCCAACAATTTCTTGACGCACCCCACAATATAATAAAATAACCATTTTATCCTTTTTAAAGTAATTTACAAATTATTGACGAAATACACGTTTTGGAATATTCAAAACGAAATTTTTATAACATAATTTTCAGAGAAATATTTTTGGAATAAAATTTCCAAAACATATATAAAACTTTCAAGAATATGTCCCAGAATGAGTTTTCTAAAATAAGATTTATGGAAGTTATAAAATATATTCTGAAAAAAACAATCTGAAACTGAATTTTTTTACAACACATTTTCTCTCTCTCTTTTCTTCTAATAGAAGGGACTACAGTAACAATAGTTTTGATGTAGTGAGAGGATATTTTTTCTTGTCATGAATAAGTTATTTTTATCCCTTTTAATGTAGTTAGTAATGTTGGGCTTTTCAGTTTGTCTTTGAAGTGAATTGGTGTATCCTCATCTTGTATAAGACACTTATGGGGCAGTTGCTCTACATATTTTGTATAAGTTTTAATTTATAATTACTTATATTTATAAGTTACGAAGTCGCTTATTTTAATAATTTATTTAAAAACTAAAATATAACAAAATTATATATGTAAAAAATAACAATAATAGAATAAATTACGTTGATTCTTTATAATTTATTATACCATTATAGTATCATAACTACTATTACGATAATATATTATTTGTGTTATATTTTATATATATATATATATATATATATATATATATATATAAATTTTTACTTTATTTGATAAATTTTAATTATTAGAAATTGCTGGATTTTTTTAGCATTCATCAGTTCTATCCTTTCGAAATATTTCATCGATCATATATAGTTTCATAATCATAAATAAGTACATTCCTGCAAGTTTTGATACGCGATGCTAAATAATATCACAGAACACTTTGGAGACTGATTGAAAATGGGATAGGAGAAGATAATGCTCGATTGCAATATAAATTTAAGGCATAACTACTAAAGACTCGAAAATCTTTTTTTACTCCACAAACATGATTCTTTTTTTCCATTTTCTTCGATAAAAAATGCTGCAAAACATTATTTTGACTTAGATTCCGGCACATATCAAAGGACTATTTTTAATCCTATGTTCTTTCCTTTCTTCCATTAGATTTTCTACTCAGTTCACATAAATTGTCATGATATTTTTCTATTAAAATTTAACCTTATCCTTCAGTTTTTTTACGTCATTATTGTGTTTTTATTACCTAGATTAATGGAGGTCGCGTGCGATAAGTGAAGCTTAATATTTATTATGAATTTCTGTAATTTGACTTTAAATTGTGTGCGTTTTAGCATTAATCTATACGTGTAGCATAAAATATTTAGTTCATTATTTATAAAATAGCAGTCATCCTAATTTCCACTATCCTACTGTAGCCTTGTTTGGGAAAGTGTTTTGCTATTCAAGATAACTTTTTCAGAATTGGGAATTATTTGAGGCCATTGGAGAATAATTAGTAATCCTTGGGATGGGGATATGGAAACACCTTCCATCCCATACATTCCTAACGCACTAGCTTTAGCATTTAACATTCTTTTCATTTTATATAGAAAGTTAGGGAGGTTAATTTATACCGAAGACAATCTATGTGAAAATAAGTTATGAGTGATTATAAATTGAATTTTTCAAAATTTAATATAGATTTGATAAAATGGATTGAGTTTAGAAAAAATCCATTTTAAGTGGATCAAATTGATTTGAATATTTTCAATTTAATTTAAATAAGATTAAATTTACATTGTTAATTAGGTTAAATCTAATATGACATGAACTTAATTAATTTGACGTGAATACACCTTATATGGGTTCAACTAAATTTAATTTATATGATTTGATATGACATAAGTTTGATGTATCAATCAAATATGACTTGAAATTGACTTGGTCCTCATGTTATCAATCAAATATGACTTGAAATTGACTTGGTCCTCATGTGACGTGGTCGATCTCAATCGCATTTAAACTCAACTTTACCTGCACTCAGCTAAATTTGGATCAATGTAAGCATGACCTAACCTAATTTCAATTACACTTGGCCTAATTTGGACCCAACCTAGGCATACACGACTCTACCTGGATCCTAATTGACTCAACACAACCTAAAGTGGCATGGCCCTAACTCAATGTAGGTCCGATGTCTCGACCCAAAATAGGCACAACTCAACTTTGACCCACTTGGCCTAGTCCATCTTAATCCCCTTAGGCATGACTCGACCTAGACCTATCTGAACTCGGCTCGACCTGAGCTTGGCGAAACTCGGCTCAACCTGGGCTTGGGCAGACTCAAGTTAATCTAACCTGGGCCTAGCCTAACTTAATTGAATTTGGGCAACTCAAATCAACTTTGGGTTAGGTCAACTTGGCTTGACTTAATGTGCGATCGACCGAAGTCTTTAACATGGCCTTAGCCTGATGTAGGCCCAATGTTTCAACCCAATATGGGTCCAACTCTGTCAACACCCAATTTCGTCCGGGCAGGCAAATTATTTCATATTATAAAACAATGCAAAAATTAAAATAAAAGGATGTGTTATCTAGTTTTATTATATTGTCGTCATTTAAAATAATAAAAAAGAGAGACTTTGGTTCCATTATATTCAATGAATAAAATTAATAAAATAAAATAGTACGGAAAATCAGTTTATTAAGAGTTTGTTAAAACAATAATAACAATAGTAGTAATTAAAAATATATTGAATTTTTCCATTAAGAGAAAACTAAAAATGTGATAATTAAAAAAATAATAATTAATTAAAAAAACGAAAATGACAAATAACAAATAATAAATAATTAAGGATTAAATAATAAAAAACAAAGTAAAAATAAATATATATTAAAAAAGGAGATTAAATAATAAAATAAAAAACAAAGAAAAAACTGCTTCCAAACTGCTTACTTGATTTCCACGTTCAAGATGATGAAAAAATAAATAAATAAATAATAATAAAAATAATAAAAAGAATGAGTCAATGGCAGTAGACTCTCATGTTCTCACTCCTTAATTCCACGTATTATTTAAAAATAATAATAATAAATAAATATTTTAAATAACAACTTTTTAAACCACTCAGATAACCACCAACCCATGTTCTCCACTTAAATAAAATAAATTAATAATAAAAAATAGATTTTTACTGTTGAAAAGTGTTTTAAGTCTCGTTATTGGGTAGATTCACTTTAATATTAATTTTAATTAAAAATAAATAAAAAAATAAATGTGAATGAGTCAAAGAGTAACCTCTCTGAACCTCTCTAAAACTGAATTACTAGTTTTTAAAAAATATATCAATTAAAATATTAAAAAAAATAAAAAAAATATATTGGTCAAGAATAAAGAGAGAGGGGGAGATCATTTTGAAACGAGAAGAAAAGAGAATAGGAGGAGAAAACATTGAGAAGAGAGAACAAAGAAAGCACGAAGAAAAAAAGCAACTTCAGGTACGTTTTTCTTTTATTTTTGAATTTCATGTGTTCATGGCATAACATCATAAAAAATCCACAAATTGCATCAAAATGCATCTCTATGAACACGCCAAAATCCTCTTGCATTTACACTGGACCTCCTTTGCACTACTACTGCTCCACCATAAACTTCCAATGCCTTCGCTCCTTCCCATGCAAGTTGCCACCAAAGTCACGGTCAACCACCACTCTTATCCCGCCACCTAAGCCTATGGCCTCAACCTGCACCACTTCAACCCACCTTCAAAACGCCACCCTTCAATGAACCCAAAAGAATTTCCTCACGCGAATCCCCAACCTCCACAATATCAAACTTTAGAGTTACACCCTACACCAAACCGCAACCACCATGAGTGCTCCAAGGTCGCCATAACCACACAATACAAGAACAAACATGCACCGCCATTGCGAGCTTCCTAACCCTCCATTACACTATCGCATCAAAGTTTGTCTATTCCCAATCAGCACCTCACGTGCCACTTCCCTTTTCACTAACCTTTCTTCATAGATCACCACAACTATCCTCGACCACGCAAGTCAATACCTTCAAACCGAAAAAAAAAAATCAAGCGTCCTCTTCACTATATCCTTCATAAACCACCCACCATGATGTTAAATACCTACGACCTTAATCACAAGCACCGTCGCCGTCTAACCCAAGCCATTATGAACTTTCATATACTCCAAACGCCTCCTCGCAAGCCATGCTTCAGCCATGCATGCAGACCGAAATCCACCCTCACGCCGTCAAATTATGCCCCCACAAGACACACAACTGCCACTATTTCCACCTTCACCTACCACAACCGTCGCCTCTGACCACCATCCAACATCAGTCACCCCTCTAACCTGCACCACGAAAATAGCCACACACCTCTACCAAAGCCAGCAACATCCCAAGCATCACCCCCTCCATCTTCAACCTCTAGCCATCCCTCCAGGACAGCCTCCACGCACCTCCATTGCAGCTTGCAAAAGTAAGAAACTTCAATTCCTTCAGGACAACACCAAGCATTCGTACCACCACCATGACGCCCTACAAAAACAGCATGAAAGTCACCACATACATCCACCTTTAACCGCGTTCCATTGATCTTCACCTCGCACCTCCAAAACACCACAGAACTGCCCATCACCACCTATCATTGTCCCATTCACGCCTCCAAACAACCATTGTGCAAGCCATCTCAGCCCTCAACATCAATGCCATCAATCGCCATGTACCTTGGTCATGCCAGTGCTACGCCCACCATCACACCTACCACCTTTACCACCACGCGCCAAATTACCTACGTTTAAGCCACCACGAAACCACCCAATATGCAGCTCCAACCTCCACCATGAACTTCATCATGGACATGTTCAAGCCTCGCAGTCCTCCACCGCAACCATGTATCCTTCGCTACCATGCTCCAAAGCCACTGTCCACGCATCAAACCCGCAGCCACCATGGTTGTCCACGGCCACGACAGGCAGCACTTCTCTTACCACAAATTGCACCAGGCACCCAACAAACCAGCACCTTTGAACTAGCTTCATTTTCAACCAAAGCCATTGTCGTCGTCATCAACCACAGGAAGACCCATACCGCCACCATGTTAGCCTTCGAGCGTCACCCTCGTCGTTGAGACAACGCCACAAGCCCCACTCATCCACGTCGTCAACCATGGCAGCAATACAGCCACAAAACTGCCATGGAAATGCCTCCCATGCACCTCCAGCACGCCCCCCACTCGTCACATAACAACCCCACCATGCGTCGTCGCCGTCGTTGACGCTGCAGTGGCAGCGTCCGCCGTCGTCGACAAAACCATCACTGTCTTCGCTGGCCACGCTTCAAACCGAACCTGCCGCCGCCTCCATGACACATTGCATGCGTTCCAAACCCTAGGGTTTTGGATTAGTGGGGGTGCTCTTTGCACCCCCTGTATTCCTGTATATAACCCCAGTTCCTCATATTTACCAGAATACCCTTGACCTTAAGTTAAGTTTTGATTGGTGGGATTACTTCCTACACCCCCGTTAATTTGGCTATGCACCTACACTTCTCTAAATTCCGAAACTACCCCTAAACCAAGAATTTCCATTTTGCATATATGATCTTACTAAAGCCCAAGCTTTAAACTTGACACTTTACTCAAAGTCTAGGCTTTAAACCTGGCATTGCTCCTTAAAGCCCAAGCTTTAAACTTGGCACCCTATTCAAAGCCCAGGCTTTAAACCTGGTAATGTTTTTCAAAGCCCAAGCTTTAAACTTGCACTATTTTCCAAAGCCCAAGCTTTAAACTTGGCACCTTACCCAAAGCCCAGGCTTTAAACCTGGCATTGACAACATTCATTTCCCTTACTTTCAAACCCAAGCCTTTTCAGGCTTTCAAAGATTTAAAAATATCAAACTAACCAACAATTCTATCAAACAAAGAACTACGTAACCCTGATTCTCTATCCTTATAGAGATATGTAGGAGCGAGGTCAAATCCTTGTCGGGCTCCCCTTTAAACTAAAAAATATATATTTTTATTTGTTGTTATTTGCATTCTATTTTTGTTTTTTGGGAAAAATAAATATTAAAAAAAATCACACTCTTTTAGTTTACTTATTTAGTTAAAAGTACTGCCTTAAGGCGGGCGTTGTGGGGTGCTAATACCTTCCCCACGCGTAACCGACTCCCGGACTCTGAATCTGGTTTCGTGAACTTGCCTTATCCGAGTTTTTTTTGGTTTTTCCATAGTTTTTCCTTTAATAAATTATAGTGGCGACTCCTCTGTTTTATTAAAACTTAATATTTTTATGATCGTCGTCCCGGTTGCGACAAACTCGACTTGGTCAGACCTAGCCCATTTTGTCTTAGTCTCACTTGGGCCTAGTTAGACCGAACTTGACTGAAGTTCGGCTTGGGCCTAATCAACTCGACTTGAGTCCAAGCTTACTCGATTCAACCTGGGTCCAAGTCAACTCGACCGGACATAATCTCTCGAATCGACTTATGCCTAGGCTAACTTGGGTTAACGTAGGTCAGGCTAACTCAGGTTGACCTAGGTCGGGCTAAGTCGACTGACTCTGGCCCGAACAAACTAGACTCCATTTGGGCTTAGGTCGACATGACTCGACTTGGGCCTGTGCCTACTTGGCTCAACCTATGCTCGTGCCCACTCGGCTCGACCAAGACAAGGTTGACTCAACTTAGCTTGGGTCTGGATTAACTCAACTTGACTTGGGCCTAGGTTAACTTGACTTAACTTGGGTATAGACATACTCAACCTAGGTTTGGGCCAACTTAATATGACTTGAGGTCAGGATTATTCTGCTTGACCTAGGTATGGGTCAACTCAACTCAAACTGATTCTAGGCCAACTCAACTTGACTTAGAATCGAGCAAACTTGGCTTGAACTTGGGTTTAAGTTGACTTCGCTCAACTTGGACCAATGTTAACTCAGCTGGACTTAGGCTTGGGCTAACTTGGTTTGACTTAAACCGGGGCTAACTCAGATTGACCAAGACCTTGGCCGACTCTACTTGAATTGGTCATAGGACGATTCGACATGACCTAGGCCTAGTTAACTCAGTTCGACATCGGTGCAGGCTTACTCGACTTAACTTTGGCACGACTTAACTTGGTATTGATCGAAGTTAGGCTCTATCTAGTCTTGATTGAGTTGGGAGAGACCTAGGCCTGACCCAACTTTGGTGAACATGAGTGGCCCGAACTTGGATGAACATGGACCTATTCTGACTCGACTGAATCCGAGCTCTCCCCAACTTGACTTGATTTGGGCTTTGAATGAATCGGCTTGATTTGAGTCTAAGCCAAGTTCTTTTGACTTGGGTCTACACCAAGTTCACTTGACTTGGTCGACTTAAAATTGGGTTAACTTGGCTTGATTTTAACTCAGACTAGCTTGACGTGATTTTACATAAATCCAATTCAATATTAACTTATTTGAATTTAGTCTAATCTAGCATTTTATATCTTAAGATGACTTATACACACTTCGATTTTAGATTTTCAATATCCAAAAAATTATCCAATGTATATCCTATCTAAATCCCTAAATCCAATTAAATGAGGTGGACTTAAAATCTAAAAATATAAATATAAATTTAACATAAATCCATTTAAATAGATTCAAAAATAATATAGATTTAAATAATTAAGAACTGAATTTGACGATTTAGACTTTTTCCTCACCCTTAAATTAAGCTTAAAACTCAGATTTTAATACACTGTACACTGGGAAGACCATTACACTTCTGTAACTACATAATATGAACAAATGACAAAGTAAAAGTAAGCCCAATTTCAAAATTAATAAGCTTTAGAGTTTCTAGGGTTAAGTTGCTCGAACTTCGTTTTCATTGTGTCCAATACTTATAATAATACGTTTTTCTCATAAAATAGTCAGAATAAAAGGTCACCGCCATGGATAAATCTGTTATAAAAGGTGAAGTCGAACCACTTTAAGATTTTTCTTTTTTTTTTTCTTTTTTATTCTTTATCACATAATATCAGCAAGGTTTCTTGACATCTTCCAAACACAGAGTAGTGCTTCCGTTTCACAACTTCGCATGCATAGAATATCCAAAATTTCAAGGAAAAAGAATACTGAAAGCAACACTTTCTTTAACCTATTTTTTGTAATACTTGATTGTATTAGATACAATGTCACGCAAGTTTCACTAAATAGTTTGTGTCTATTTTTCTATATATTAGTTGGGCTAGCTAGAGATTTCATTTAATAAATAATGAACTATGAGAGAGAATCAAAGAACTTGTTTATTCTTATGAAGAAAAAAAAATGTTAATCAATTGCTTCACTCCATAGGCATTAGGTTCAATGTAGAAACCCATCTGATCGTATCTCTTTACCTAGGAGCAAAATGTGCCACTTAGCTTCCAATGATTCAAACTCTTATCCATCATCAGCCATTATATTAATCCCATCATCGTATTATTTATTCAAAATAAAAAAATGATTATTACAATCATGATATGTCCCTAACATTCATACACTAGGTCAACTTAAGTCCGAAAATTCATGTTTTCTTATGGAGGGGCCCTCCGTGATGACAATCTTGCCCAATAATGAAGATCATAATCTTGCAAGCATTGATGCTTCTCGGCTAAATGAATTGGATTTTGAATCAAATTAGTCTTAATAAGCAAATAATCTTCCTCACCAACCGACAGTAACACATTGCAACATAATAATATATACTATGTACTTAAGACAGGAACATAAACAACAAAATTATCTATTTAATATCACCCTATTAGATTTTGAAGCCTTTTGACGTTTCCAACACAAGGACAATGTATGGTGTTTGGTATATCTTCGACCATATCAGATATTGATTATAAAGTTGGCATTGTCAATACTTCGAAACTTCATTTCTCCTCTAAGAGACACAGAAGATGAACACAAACTAATATTATTAGTTATCCTATGACTAATTAATTAGTATCCACACAAACTGACTTCAACTTTGGTGTATTCTTGCGAGTATCCCACCATATGAGACTGAGATCACCAAAACTACGAAGTAATAATGTATCAGAGACTATTAAATACAAAGATTAATAAAAAAAAAATAAGCGATTTCATAAATATTTATTGTAAGAACATGTATGTAAGAAACGTAGTAAAAATAAACTCTTAGCATGATATTTTTGGAATAAAACCTTGCTTAACTTTCCACTCATAGTAATTGCATAACTTGAGTTAAAATTAAGGGTACTCCGTAGTAGAAAATGTGTAAATGTTTTACTGTAAATCTCTCTACCAGGTATTGGTCTGACAAATAGAAGAAGTTCGCAGCCTAAACATTTTTTCTCATAAATAGAAAAGGCAAAGCACAGAATATTTTTTTTCTTGTCATCCACAAAAAGGTTTTTCGCTCAACTACGCGCAGAGTTAAATTAAACAAGCAGCATTTATAGTTTTCAGTTTACACTAACTTGGATCATGTCTCATACTATGTGATATATGTATTTTCTTTCTATTTAATATGTCGGACTCTTGAATGTTAGAATTTTAGCAGTCCCTCTACTATTTACACATTGTTGGTTGGAGCCCTAGTGGGGAATGAAGAGAAGGAAAAATAAATAAATTAAAATCCCTCTCTTTCAATTGTATTGGTGAAATTCCAGGGTGAATTTGGGGGAAAAAACGATTCAAAATGTTTATTTAAGGGAGTTGTCTTCTATTATTTTTATAATTCTAAAACCATTCTTGCAATTGTGTGTAACAACAGTACATATATTAAATATAAAAAAGTAATACAGATACAAGTTTAGAGAGCTGTGACACTTTTCTTTATTTTCTTCTTTTAATCATCATTCAAAATTTAACTTTATAGCAATAAAATCATTAAAATGCAATAAAAAGACAATTAAAATAATTATAAATAGTGAGAACAGATTTAACATACATCTGGTTTGAGGTTAAACCCACCGACATTTTACACTGGAGCCCAATTAAATGAAGTGTCATCAAAATATATTTTTAAGCATTTGGGTCAAAAAGCTTCTTGGAAAAATGTGGTGAAGTGTCATAATCATATCTTGGAATAATATGGAAGTGACTGAATTTTATTAAAATAAATAAATAATTAATATAATAAGAACCAATTATAACTGAATAATATTATTTTAGCTACCAATAATTGGACATCTATGCGATAAATACTAAAATAAAAGTTAATTAAATTGATAATTATTAAAAAAATACAATTAAATATAGAATTTTGATCGGATTTTAATATGAAAAACTACTTAGGAACGTGTCCTTATGATATATCTGGCATTCAATCAAAGCTATATCGTGAATTTGAAATTCCAATCATAAAAAAATAACAAAAATAAAAATAAGTTAAGTTCAATTCCTTTAGTCATATTTCCTTATCTAAGTTCGAACATGACAAAGTGATCTAAGTGTAGAAGACCATAGTTTGAGGTTGTCTGATAAATTGAGTTAATATTTTTAATTTGTTAGTCCATTCTGACGTGTATTGTTTAGCCCGATAAATAAGTGTGTCAAGAGCAGATTGGTCACTTGATCATTCATTCTGTTTTCTTAAACTAAAAGTAAAAATATAATTTTAATTTTTAATTTTTTACATTATATTATTTAAAATGTGTAAATATATAATGATATTATATTTTAAATCATTAATATTTATAAATTAAGTTTCAATCACTAATTCTTTTTATAATAATTTAATATATAAAGATAATAATTATTTTAGTTTATCTAATTAGAAAAATTAGTTAATAAATTAATTATTTAAAAAATATATAAATAAATGTGATTTTAAAATTATATATATTAAAATAAAAAGTAAATTAAAAAAAAAAAAAAAACTCTCGGGCTGGTACACTCATCCAGTCTCCAACAAAGGTAGCCAAAATTTTCAGTCTGTCCATTCTATATTTGACTTATCAAAATGGGCTGAAATAACAAGTTAGGCCAACCCTATAATTTAATAATGATTCATCATGTAATTATCTTCTATTCCTAAAATCCTTGTAATTATGGCATCCAAACCAGTTCAAGTATTTATTTTGTTTTATCAATTGCGACGTAAACCTAAAACCAGTTTCAAATTTTTAAGCTAAACTCCATAACCTAAATATAATATCAACATGAAATAATATTAAACTTGCATTTGATGATAAATATTTTACAGAGTTCCATTAATATTATATCAACACGAATAATAAATTGACTAAACTCCATAACCTAAATATAATTTTATTTATGATTTTATTTGTGTTTAAAAATATTTACCGATAATCAATGTTATATAAATGCATAACATAATTATATAATTATAATCATATTAATTATTTAAGACAATTATAGTCATTTTTGAACATTCAAATTAATGGCACAAACGATTGTAGTTTTTTTAGCTAATTAGTTGATAATATTGTATATTATGATACAAAAAGTAATAAATTAATTATAATCGTTTTTATGATTTTAAAATTAAAAACATAAACATATAGTTAGACTTAAATATCAATTAAGATAACTATAATAAAACTCATCCAATTGATTCTAACCAGAAATTAGATGTGTAAGGAGTTAGGAGTATTAAACAATACAGTTTAAAAGAGGACGAAGAAAAATAATTATGTCTTAAGTTAAAAGGGTTAAATATAAAATTTAAAATATTTAATTCTTTATTTATTTATTTAAAAATTACTATTTTTCTAAAAGTTAAATCTTCTTATGTTTTTCCTACAAGTGATTGACAATCTCTTATTAATTTTCTCATTCCAACCCACGTAGTAGAAGATAATTAGAGTACATCTTATTCAATAGAAGAGAATTTTGTTGGGATAAGTTTTTTTGTTCTCTTTGAATTTTGAATCTCTTAACATTATGCATTTCAACAACTAATTTCTACTGATCAATTGAGAAAAGATGAAATTTTGTGAGTCTAAGTTCATAATAATAATGTATTTGTTTATTAGGTTTGACTCATCGAAGTAATATAAAGTATTTATGAATATTCTAAGCTTATTTTTTTTTCTTAAGAAGTAAGTTTATAAAAGAAACAAGTCATTCACAAGTAAGGTGATTACGTGAGCTTTAAAGAAGTTAGGTATTTTGAAAATTAAAAAATTATTTTATTGAGATTATTGAAATTTTGTTTGAATGGTAGAGTTAGATTTACAACTTGACAGTTGAATTGTCTTAATATTACCAATTGAAGTACGAATTATGAATTTGAATTTTATTTTAATGACTTAAATAAGTTGAAAATTTGATACCTTTATATCAATAAAAGTTGTTTTTAGAGTGTAATTGATATGAAAATGTTTAGTATTTGAAAGACTTTGATTTTTTTGTTATTATATCACTCTAATGATAAAGTATTATTGTCATCGTCCAAATAAGGAAAAGAAAAAGGTAATTATATTATTATTATCGTCTAAATAAAGAAAAGAAAAAAGTAATTGTCATTGTCTAAATAAGGAAAAGAAAAAAGTAATTATATATTGTTTGAAAATATAGTCCTCAAATGACGAAGATTCAAAATTAATTCTTTTTTTTTTAAAGTCTACTGCTAAAGCATCTAAAAGATTTTTAAGTGAAAGTATCGTTGTTTAAGTAATGAACATATTGCTTGATTGAGAAAAGTAAGCATAAATTCTCTCTACTAGTGTTTAATATGGCTCAAGTCATATTTATCAACAATCAAGAAATTAATTTAAGTCCTTTTAAAATGTTTTCTCAAAGGTTATATATATCTTATTACATTAGCTTATATGATTTTATATTTATTTAAAACAAGTTGTTATAATAACAGAGTTAGTAGTGAATGAAGAGGTATTGTTAAGTTGATGTTATGTAGTGTAAGTATTAAAATACGAGATTCAATTAGATATCTACATTATACTCATATAACCTAACATTAGCAGGAGAATGATCGGACTATGTTGCAACTTTTACATACAATTTGCATGTGCACGACGTAAACAAATATTGTAACAATTTTGTAAATAATGTGAATATTTTTAAGTCATATACCATATGCTTTGATGTGATGTAAAAGTCCTTTTAAACTCCACCAAAATTTTATTCTTGCACGCATTCTTGGTATACGATCCTTCTTCTTTTCTAGCTGTGGTGGTGAGAGCAATTGTATATTGTTTGGGGACTTTAAGTGTTTTCTTCTTCCTTCTTTGTGTGTCATTTGTGGGGATGGACATCTCTCTCTAATTACTAAATACATGCCGACATTTGTGTGAACATATGTCATTAAGGTTAGTGTTTTATATCTCCATTTATTATTGAAATGGAAATCGTGATTATTTTTGGATATCTTAATCACAGCAATACATGAGTGTCTCCATTGAATTGTTGTGTATTACCATCGATTCATATTGAAATTTTTGTTTAATTTTTAAAATATGTTAGTTAGGTGTGTAAATTTGAAATTTTAAATATTGAAACTAATTTTTGTGTATAGTAGTGGACATTATAAGATGTTTAAAATTATAAATTACACTTTAAAAATAGTAGAAATTATAGGAACTAATTAATTATTTTAGTCACTAATTAATTACACTTTCAAATATTTATTTATTTATGAAATAAAACTTGTATAAAAACTCAATTTGGATGCTGTTAGTATATAACAAATAAAATAATTAAGAATGTTTATTAACTGGGCTATTGGTATTTAATAAATAATAAGACACGAAACTTGATGGAGCCATAGATGATTTGAAAGGGACCAAACCAAACACACCTATTCAAACGACTAATGGAAAAGGCCAAAATCTTTGCTGTCATTCTCACCAAATAAACAGTCCCTAGATTACTACCACTGTATATCAAAACAACGTAGGATATTTAAGTCTTTAACTGTTTCAATACGTGTAATAATATCCTTGCAACAGGATATTTCTACTCTTGAATTTGAATATACTTATCTTTGAAATTTTAAAAGTCTTATCCAATGCAATTTTTGTAGGTCTTTTTTTATTATGAAATTAAACATTAGGAGGTGACATAGCTATGTAACAGAATTAATACATTCGGATAACACATTAATGCTTTGTTTGGTTGAGATATAGATTTGAATAGTAAATTTGAAATGAAAGTATGTGAAAAGTTAAATTGTTTGAATTAAAAGATAAATAATAAGAAATAGAAAAATTTTAAAAAAAAATTATAAAAGATTGTGAGTGATGTGATGATTGTAGTTGATGTTTGTATTTTTTTAATGGTTAAAAATGAAAGATTACAAATTTATTTTTCTACTAAAATTAATTGAAAATGACATATAATTAATTTGTTAGATATGATTAATAAATTAATTGATGAAATAGTAAGATTATTAATTATTTTAATGGCTTGCTTAAATAAAAACCTAAAATAAATAAATTTTTATATTATTTAAACTTCTAAATAAATAACTTAAATAAAAATCTGAAATAACTAAAATTCCTAAATTATAAAAATTATAAATAAATAAAAATCATAAATTATTTAATGTCTTGCTTAAATAAATGTTTAAAATAAATAAATTTTTTAAAATCCTAAATTATTACTGTTTTATTTAAATATAAATCTAAAATAAATAATTTTTTTAAATTATTCAAAATTTTAATTAAATAAAAGTCTTAAATTATTTATGTCTTACTTAAATAAAATTATAAATTATTTAATCTTTAAATTAGTAAAGACATCGGTTATAGTCTAATTTTTGTTTTCTTCTATATTTAGTTTTGTATAATAGATAACATATAATAATGTAACAATCATTATATTTACTATTGCATATACTTAATTTTTTCGATTATTTTGATTGTAAAAAATTTGATAACTTTCTTAATTTTTGTTAGTTTTTTTTAATCAATAAAGAGAGTAAAATTGCGGAAGAAAAAATTATAAAAAAGAAAGATATGAATTTTGCATGCAAGTAATTTCTTCAACACCTCCCACAACATTCTTTCAAGGGTTGCCATCAAACCCTCCACTTCATACCATTCTTTCTCGTACTTACCTTCATTGTTAACAATCCCCACTTCCAATAATCATACTAAAAAAAAAAATTCTTGTAGAATTTTCTTCATCCTTTCATAAACCATTCTTCCTTCCTCATCAGGTTCATCATCTCCTTAGTCTCACACACACCACATGTCTCGTCGGAACATTTAACACCACCAATCACACTTTCTTCTATCATTAGAGAAGCATTTGCCGCAGGTGCAACCTGTATTGGATTGCTGTGTTAAAAAATCAATTATTATAAAAAATACATATAATCGATTATAAAATTTGTATAATCAATTATGTACAGAGAAATAGGATTTACATAATTGATTATTTCAACGTTTTCTTCTTGAACCGTGTATTAGAAAGGCACAATCATAATATTGTATGTGTTATGTTGGCTTTCTTCTTCTTTCTCCGCACTTGAGAAATGATGAGATTCTTTCTTCCTCTTGCAAATTTGTCGTCACAAATCCTCTTCAATGACATGACCCAAACACAGTAGGCATCGCAAATCTATTGTGGTAAACAATACATCACCCGAACCAAACAATGTAAATAATATATAATATGTAAGTTTCTACCATAATATAATAGGTGATATCTAACATGACATTTAACATATCATATCTGTAACCTAGTTTTAATATTTAACATCATTTATATAAATAACTAACTTATTTTACATTAAAATACTAATTATTAATTTCAAATATTATAGAAACTTATTACTAAGATACACTTTGAAGAATATATCATTTATGTTATGTTATTTAATTATTTTTATATTATTTTTATAATTGTAATGAATTAAGTCAATATATGTTTATTTTGATAATCACTTTAACAAACTTCAATCTATGTTGTTTGTTTATCACACAATGTTAGCAAAAATGCCAAATAAATATGGTGAGCTTGGGTAAGTGATTATGTTTTACAAGGATTTCCAAACCTTATTCTGACATATGGCCATGTCTATAATGTCATACCATTACTGTTTCTTCTTAACTTATTGATGCAATTATTATATCTGCTTCTTGAAACATATATCTCAAAATCACATATATATTTTTCATGGTCTTCTCTACTTTGATCACTACCAGATATCCTCACACTGCCTTAAAGATCCCATCTTCAAAAGATCTTACACCTGAGATGATCTAATTGTCCAATAAACAATAGATTCTTTTGTAAGTCCTTCACTTGTCATCTTCCTTATACTATGTGTGTATTAATATCATACATTTTTATTTTGACAATACCAACTCTAGTGATTTCCAAGACATGATCATTTTTCATGAAAAGGAATCTCCCCAAGATAGGTTTATAAATGTAAAATCAATTTCGATGTAGAGTCATGTGTCAGTTTGCACCTACATTCACTATTCATCTATAATGAGATTGTTTTCCATCATTAGAGTTAATTATTGCTTCGTTAACCAAAATATCTTTGTCTTTTGACTTACTTGCAACAAAACCCTATGTAATATTTCAGAGTTTTTTCCTCCATTCTTAGTATCAAAATTATTCTTTGCATGCCATCTCTTGTCATAATGATAGGATTTGTGATTCTTTCTTATTAAAGACTTTCATCTACCATGATTTTGATCTACCTCTCATTATCATTGAAGTCTTTACTTGCTTTGAACTTTCCACCATTTCTACTTACTTTTTAGCCAAGATTATTCTTCATGAATGACTCTGACAACATCCTTAAAGTGAAGATACCCATTGGTATTATTAATTTGTTACATTGATGATGAGTTGATCATACAAATCAGGTAAACTCTGAAGTAGAAATTCTACACTCTCATTCTCAACTATGTTGTCACTGAAAGTTAGGCAAATAAAGTATTCAAATTGTTGATGTTGTCGATGTGAAGTCACTCATTCAAAGATTGTAGAGTTTTCTCTTCAAGAATATTCTTGTATGAAGTGACTTAACCTAATATGATTTGATGAGAGCATCTTAAATCTCCTTCACAATATTCCTTTTTGCAATACTTGTCATTGCTAAATGTATATTTGTAATAATATTGTCATTAATTTCTTTCCACTTTTGATATGTGATATCTGAAGGTATTTCTTTAAGTGGATCTACATAATTGTCTTTTCTCAATGCTATCTTCATCTTCATATTTCACAACAAAAAATTATTCATGTTGAATCTTTCGATCTCATATTATGTTGTTATGACTTTAAAAGTGTCTTACACAACTTTTTACTATGAATATTATTATTAACTGGAACAACAACAAATGTAACTCATGAACTGATATGTTAAGTAAGTTTTTAAGAAAAAAAATGAATTATTAGTGGATACACTTAAATACTGAGTCTTTCTTTTGTTATAATTTTTCTTGACATGTACTCTCAACTACTACACTCTATATCTAATAATAAAAATAATTATTTTTTAATATGAAAGATCATACTAACTCCAATAATGAATTAAATAAATAATTTTCTACAATATTATTCTAGCGTCAATAGCCATATACTATTAACCAAGCTTTGATACCACTATTAAGTACAAAATAACAACATAATAATTTACAGTCAAAATAATAGATTAAAAGAGGAACAAAACTAATAATAAACAATAATATAATTTTATTAAAGAAAATAAATTATTATATTTTCTCTAAATTTACGAAGAAAACAATAATATTCTCTCTTGAAAATAAGAAAATAAAACTATTAAAAAAACTTTATAAAAAATTATTTTCTTCTGTTGATTTTTCTTCCAAATAGTAAAGTAGTGACAAAGTAAAAAAGAGGGTGATTTTGATGTATTTTATTAAAAAAAAAATATCGTGCTTATTTTATATTAAGAAAAGGTACACATCAAAATAAGATTTGATGAGATTTCTCTTCCCATAATTCTATCAACTAAGCTTCTCAAAATAAATATTAATTCACTGTTTTAGATTGAGATGATGCTCCAAAATCATAAACGACCTCCTTATTATTTGATGTAATATACATATATATTTCAAACTTTATTCCTACGTAAAAAAAAAAAAAAAGTTCAAATCAGTTTCTGCACTTTAGGTCTTTCTGAATCCACTCCCATGGATTTATCTCAATGATAAACCTAAGAAGTGAAAACATGCCAATAATACTTGTTCTTCACGGGAAAAGAAGGAAAGAGTTAGAGAGGGGTTATGATGAAGCTGGAAGAGGCACTTTAGGTTAAAATGAAAGAACAAATCCAACCCTTTAAGAGAGAAGAAACGTGTCACAAAAGTCCAACTCTTCATTGGAAGAACTGGACCTGCACTTTTTGTTTTGTATTGTTTTTCAATGTTTGTCCGTCACCCTGTAAATTAAAATGCATTTCACTGTGTCTATCCACTTTGAGTGGAAAAGGGTGAGGCAATCTATAGGAGATTCTTACTCCTGTATTCAAAAAAAATTAAATATAATTATTTTAGTATTTTCTTTTAATCTGAATATATATATATATATATATATATATATATTTCCTAATTTGAGCTTGAGTGTCACTTTCTCTTCCTATTTTTTTCAAACAAGAAAAGAAAATAAGAGAGATGTTGATGGTTTCACAATTGAGATTGAAGTGAAAGTGGGACAAGTTAAAATGAGGGCAGTTACTTCCTGCCCCATTCAAGTTGTTTCATGCATTAAACAAATTATTAATTTTCCAATAATATTCTTATTAATTTTATTTTTAAATTTATTTATTAAATAATTATTTTTTCTCTCACACATTCACGTGCTAGATAAATACAATCAAATTAAAAAAAGTTAACCCTTTTTTTTTCTTATTTTAAAAAAGCCCTTTTATTTTAAATTAATAAAATAAGAATTTTTATTCTGTTTTTTTATTGTAGTTTCTCTCTACTCAGTCTCTTCTATTATATTACATTCTTCTATCATATTATTTATTTTCGCTTCATCAATAAATATTAAAAAAATTAAGTTATAAAAAAACAAAATCACATTATATTATTAAAAACAAAATATTTAAGACTCACCTTTCATGTAAAAAATAATTTGACAGGAAAATAACAAAAAAATCATAAGAGATTCTTTATTATAAAAGAAAGAATGAATAAAAGAAGATGAAAATAATAATTTATAAATGCTAAGGATAATTTCAGTATTTTAAAAAATTATGATTGAAGGTCATAATTGTTGTTTTCTCTATACAATATAAACTTTTTTTTCAATTAATTATACCTTTTTGATATTACATATCTTAAAATATTGTATTATGTTACATATCTTAAAATATTGTATTAATAAATAAAATGATAAAAATCTTAAATTTAAATTATGGTTATAACAAAATTTATTTTTTTTACTTACTAATTTAAAATTAAAAAAGATATATATGAGAAAGAAAAAAAGAAAAAAAACAAAAAGTAAATTTTACTTTATTAATTTAAAATTAAAGGAGATATACATGACAGAGAAAAAATAATAATAAATCTAACACGTGATTTACATGCGAATGTGAAGAGAAAAAATTATTTATTTAATAAATTTAAAAATAAAAAAAAACAATAATATTATTGTAAAACTAATAATTTGTTAAGTATATGAATTAACTTTGTATCGTTCAGGAAGCAATTGTCTTGCCTTAAATGAGTGTCACGTACATGGACCGAATTTTAAGATACTCTCTTATATTCTTTTGCTTATTATAAGGCGTTAGGAATAATATATATATTTATATTGATATTTATATATTTTATTTATTTTTAAAATTTTATATTCAAGTTATACATAGATAAACTTCTATATATTTTACCTATTTTTGTTGATTATCGTCCCACCCAAATCTTTCCTTGGGTTACGACCAGGGCTATGTTCTACCAATACATATATTTTTACCCTTTTTGTTTTAATATAACTTTATTACAAAATAAAATTTTTAAATGGCAAACTAATTTATTCCGAATCAGCATGCTAATCCTAGAAGTAACAAGAATAACATCTTTAATATATATTATCCGCACATTCCGTAACACGGTTTTAGGCATTACTTATTTTCTAGAATCTATAGAATTTTATTAAAAAATTTAGACCCGTTTTCATTTATATAATGAATCCACATAATTTTATGTAAAAATAAAAAATATCATCCTAGCACAGCATTTATATCCAGATCCTACTCATTACCGTAAAATGAACAAACTAATTCAGAAAAAGTAAAAAGAGAAGTAAAATGACTATTGCTATTACTAAAGAAAATTATTATCATTTTAAATTTTATTTTATTAAATATTAGTGTATAACTAAAAGCGGCAGAAAGAAATATCGGGCTTAAATAACAAAATGAAATAAAGAAAATAATTTTTTTTAACTGCCATGAATAAAATAAATTAAAATTGAGTATTTTAGGAGTATTTTAACTCTATTACAGCTGTAAAATAATTTGAAAGAGGAAAAAAACAAAACGGTTTAAACTAAGATAAGGCAAAGATAACCTAAGATACCTCAATACAACTTGGAAATAAAATAGAAACAACCAAATTAGAAAATAATTAAATAAATAAAGAAAATGAATAATAAAAACTTATAAGCATGTTTAAATAAATAAATAAATAAATAGTAAAAATTTAGTTTTAATTATACTAACAAGTTTAACTAAGATAATCAATCATTTCAATAGATTTATTTTAATTATTTTTTTAATTTTGTGATATAGAAACATTAAGCATGTTATAAAAAAAAATAAAAAATAAAAAGAAACATGAATCATTCCTCCGACTTGTGACAAAATCATGATTTCTTACTCATTCTCTCCCAGACAAAGAAGTAAGAAAAGAAAGAAGTAATATATTTAATTTTTTTATGTTCAAATAATTTGATGAAAACTAACTCATGAACCAGTGGAAGCAGTTTATTAGGTTTAGAAAAAACCTAGCAAATAATACACGGCATAATTTATTAACCTTCCTTATTTTGTTTCTGTCTTTCCTTTTGTCATAATATTGACACTAATTAAATTAAAACTACTTATTTATTTTTTGTTCTTTTAAGGATTTTTTTTTTCCAAACAATAACGCTAATTGATTTGATACAGACAAAAGTATATATTAAAGGAATTTTTTTTTAACAGCATATATTAAAGGAAAATAAGATATGGTAAGAGTTTTTGCCAACATTAGAGAGTGGAAAAAGAGTAAAACCAGAACCGTGAAACAGCGACAGCCACAGTCTCTTACCTCGGCGCATACTGTATAAGATTATTTCCACTGTTAAGAGTGCAAATTGCAGAAGGAAGCACCCGACACAGTAAAGAAAAGGAAAAAAGAAAGAAACAAGGCAACAACAACACATAACATAAGTGCATAGAAGGCACCAAAATCCGGTAGCAGTCCCTCTCTCGTAAATACTACCTCACTCAACACTTCATGCACCACAACCTGTCACCAGCCTGTACACCCATTCCCATTCTCCTCCCAATGCATGCACAACATTTTTTATTAACAAATAAACACGTCCAAATTTATTCATTTTAATGAATCCCAATTAAGAGTAGGTCAATATTAGGCAGTCTTAAAAATTTTAATAAATTAAAATGTAATGAAATTGATTTATTTTTGTAATAAATTAAAAATTAGTTGGGGCCAGAATTAGTATTTATTATATTAATGTGAGAAAAGTTGAGAAGAGTTGAAAAGGTGGGAAGCAAGAGAAGGCTGGCTGGCTCTTCCAAAGAGTGGTGGTCCTATAAATAGAGGGATACACCTCAACACCGTGTTTCCAATTAAGAGTTGGAAACAAATAGCTTCCTTCAAACGCACAATTTGACTCATTCACCTTCTCTTTCTCTACTTCTTCTACATGGGAAATTGCATTTGCAGCCAAACCACGCAGATGCCAACGGCCAAGGTCGTCGTTCACGACGGCCGGATGGATGAATTCTCATACCCAGTCAAGGTCTCCTACCTCCTGCAACTCTACCCCACGTGTTTCATATGCGACTCCGACGAGATGGCCTTCGACCACGTCGTGACCGCGGTTCACCACGACCACGAATTGAAGCTTGGCCAGCTATATTTCGCGCTCCCGCTCAACCGCCTCAAGCGCCACCTCCCGCCGCAAGAGATGGCCGCCCTCGCCGTCACCGCCAGCTCCGCGCTCTCCAGATCCGGCGGCGACAAATGTGGCTCTCGCCGGCAACAGAATCTGTTTCTCCCCTGCGAGGGGAATGCCAAGCCTGGCGGGAAAGTGTCGCCGGACAGTTTTGGCATCTCCGCTACCGTTGATAGCGCTGTGGCGAGGAAAGGAATGAATAGAAATGGCGGTGTCAGGGGAAGGGGGAAGTTCACGGCGACGTTGAGCACCATACCGGAACAGGGGTAGTTTCGGAAGAAAAAAAAATACGTGTTTTGTATTGCTGTATATATTTAAAAGAAAAGGAAAAAAAAAAAAAGATATATCATTTTTTGAACGTTGGAGGGTTGTTTCAGGAAAAACAACCATGGAGGTATACGCGTTTAATTAATTAATTAAAACCCGTGTCATTCAAGAACTAATTACGTGTGAAAGCCTACTGTAATTCACTTATTATACTAATTAACTTCATTCTTAGCAAATATTCATGTGTGATTCTTTTTATTTTACTTTTTCTTCGTCTCTGTTCATTTCAGTACGTTAGTACTGAAAGTACACATGTATGATCACTTTTATCATTTCACTCGTTAACGTTTATGATGCACTTATATATAGAATCATATATAAGATTTGTTAACTTTAATATTATCTTTAAAGCACTGATTATTAAATGAAATTAAAATAAAATGATTTTTTAAGTACTCTGCAATAAAAATTCCATTCCTAGTTTCTTAAGGACATTTATTTGTCTTTGTTGAATATGAGATTTAAATTGATAAAATTTAGTGCTTTTTGTTAATAATTTTGACTCTCACGCGCTAATAATAAAGGTTGTGTAAAAAGAAAAATAAATCATTAAATTCACTTTCAACTTTTTAATAGCGAAAAAATTTATATTAAAGGGTATATTTTTCAACATTTTTAATTTAATTTTGATATAAAACTTGTTTCTGATTAATTAACTGATGGATTCGCCTCATTTCTAGGCTAAGAACAGTCATTTGGCTATGGTTGATTTTTGTGAGTTATTTGAGAGGAATTGTAGAATCTGCTAACAGGGAAATGAATTATTGTGTAATTATTTCAAGGAAAGTCCGATCCACACCTTTGGAGAGGGTACTTCATTGGAAAGTTTTGACATTAAGAAATTACAGAGACTGAGAAATTACTAAAATCTTTTATATGCTGACATTTTTCATGTGAAAATGCTGTGAATATTTCACACAAAATGTTTAGAAAACAAATTTCTTATAATTTTTAAATATTTTTATAGTAAAAATGTTAGTAATGAAAGCAAAAAACAAAATAAAAATGAATATTTTAAAAGGATTATACTTTAGTAGAGACACGGCTATCCAAAATCAATATTAAAATTAGTTTGATTCGATATAATGTGTGTTATCATATGATACAAAAGGTAAATACTTATTACATTTGCATTGAACATGGAGCCTTGTAATTAAATAGTTAAACAAATTACAAACTAGAAAATACACTAATCTTAATAAATAATTTAAGATATTCTAAATTAGTTTTAAGATTCAACCTAGAGATTATTAAAAGAATTTTATACATGGCAATAATAATTTGTATAAATCTTATTGGATTCACATTCATTAGACAAGGTTAACGAACAAACAGTTCGGTTGGTCTTATATCCCTAGCATTTTTAACATTACCAGTTCTTGAAGTGCTTAAGCCATGGTTTTGGTTTGGTAACTCGTTCGTTCACAATAAAATGAGTGCCTATCGTACCAAACACTGCTTCATCATACCAAAAAGGGTCTACCATTTCTTTTATCCCTTTGTTGTTAAATTACTAAATACATATATATTTCCTCCTTTTCATCTTATCACTAAACACTTTCTTTTCCTTTGTGTCTTTCTCTTTTCTCTTGGCATCAACTTATCATCATTCAATAAGAGAATTTTTGCACGCATAGTTTTATAACCCCTCTTTATTATAAGAAGGAAACAGAGACGAAAAAGTCATAACGATAAAAAAAAAAAAATTCTATAATACTGTCAAGATTTGTAATTTGTTTTCTCAATTTAAATATTTTCTTTTTCTTTAAATGATCAAATATTCCTTTTTATAGTGAAGAGTGACTGTGACAAGATGAAAACTCTCAACCGCACAAGCGTTATTACTTAAAATTTGAATGTAAAAAGAAAGGTAACACGAAAAGAAAGAAATTCCACCCCCACATCTATTTCATTTTTGTTTCTCTCTTATTATTCTTCATTCCATTTATCGTTTTCTCTCAATCTTTTTCTTTTTATTACTTATCTCTTACCACTCATATTCACCTCATTTTTGGGAGGACATAATATTTTCCAAATAAAAAATGTCTAGCCAGAAGCTTCCTTAATCAGTTGTGAGTACAGTGTAAAAATGGATAAACCTCACACGTAAAATGCAGTAAAAAAACAACATCAGCAACAGAAGCCAAATTAATATTTCAAAGTAAACAAGACGGAAGGGTTATATATATTATGGGTCGGTTACACCTTAGAGATAATAACGAAGACAGAAACCTAGGTATACATCATCTACATAGAATAGGTTGTAGAACAGGAACTTATCCTCGCACATTTGTCAAGGGTACAAATGCCAGTGACAAGGAAATCTGCACAGAAGACGCTCTTTCCTTGTTTTGGACTTTTCCTTCAACATGCATGAGCGACTTGAGAGACACTAGTGAGTACACTGTATTCGATGACAAAAAGTACAAGATGAGATCTGCCACAAAAATAATAATCTACTTGTGCGTGTAACATGGACGCAAAATACACAGCAAAAGGTGAAGGATGAGTGTAGAGGAAACCTATTGGACAAAGATTAGGTATATATATAAATGAGTGTGCCAAGTTACCAGATAAGATTTTCAGATTTATGTATACGAAAATATATAAAATAAAAATCTTAATGGATTAAAAGATTAGTTCTTGAATTTAGGGTTTATAAAAAAAATTAACGCGTAGAATTTGGCACATATAGACGCGGTTTGTTATTAAACGCAATAAAAGGAGTGAGAACGCTGAGGGTGGTTGTGCAATGTTGCCATTAGAAGGAGTCACTGTCTGTGATGGAATTTTTATAAATACAGCTGTGAAAAGTGTATACAGTGTTGGGGTACGTAAGCACATAAATATAATAATTTGAAGTGATGAATAATAATGTGGCGTTTGAGTATATGGTTACTGAATACTGAAGATGGTTGGTGAAGTAATGAGATATTTAGATGTTGGAACTAGGGTATTTCAATTTGCCATATGTGAAAGGGAGTTGCAGAAAGAGTGGAGATGGTGTCCATGCATGGATGGTTGGCAAAGCACGAATTTGCAGGTACTTGTTTGAGCGTGTTGAAGACATGAAAATGATGTATGTGACGACTCACTATGTACTGTACTTTTTGACCTGATTGGAATGGAAGCTGCTTTGCCCTGCCTTTTCTTTTCTTTCGAAGTAGTTCGAGTGAAAATCAATAAGGACAAAAACAAAATTTCCATTTAACCATGATTATATCAACCATAATGCTAGTTTCTTATTTTACAAAATTTTATTTTATTTTTAAACAAGTCTCCCTTTAATTTTATGTTAAAATTGATTTTTTTCTTAAAATTGGCCATTTTTATCCCACATCAGCATTTTTTAATGAAGATTTGTTTACAACACTCCATTAAATTAAAAACCTTGTCAATGCATTAAAAGTACTCTTACATGTATTTGTTTTTCTTAACTTTGTTAATTATTTTAAATATATGAAATGACATAGTAAGAGATAGTTCTGTTGAAGTTCAGCATAACTATTATAAACAATAAATTTCTCTTTACAAACTAACAAGAATTGGATTTGGTAAAATAAATTACTCTTTTTTAATATGATGAACAACCAATTTTCAAAGTCTTTATAAGTTTAAAAAAAATAGTGATTAAAATAAATAGAGATTAAATTAAACTCTAAATTTAAAGTAAGTTAACTTTGATCGTTAATTTTAGAATTTGATTTTATCGGGTAGTTTAAAAACCTAATCCCTAATTATAAAGTATAATTTTTTTTAATTGTAAAATAGTTTCTAAGTTAATCTATATAATGAACATTATTTATTTTTTATTTAATAATTTTCTTCTGATAAAAGTTGTCTTGGACGTGCTAGTTGATCCTGATGATGTATAGCTTAGTTTACTGTATGTTGAAGAAAAAAAAAAAAGTAACGTTATCTTTCTATTTAGTATAACGCGTTTGGTGCATGGGTAATGAATGCCCTGGCTGGTAAACCGGTGTTGATGAGTAATTTAAATCTAAATTTAATAATCTAATAATTTATTTATATAACAAACATTATTTATTTTTTATTTAATAATTTTGTTCTGATAAAAGTTGTATAGCTTAGGTTTACTATACGTTGAAGAAAAAAATAAATTAACGTTATCTTTCTATTTAGTATAACGCGCTTGGTGCATGGGTAATGAATGCCCTGGCTGGTGAACTGGTATTTGTGAGTAATGGCAGATCATACAAATTTAACAAGTTATTTAAATGATAATGGATCATAGTTATGAACATTTAACTTCCTCATTACATTTCGGACAATACTATAAGCGATACGATTTTATAATCAGTTTTGTTTATAATACTTTCAGGATTTGATGCCAGTAAAGCTCATTGATTAATTTATGATGCGATATCATCGAAGAAAAAAATAAAATAAAAATCGGACGAACAGGTCAAACTTCCAAATTGGAATGTGTGATCGATGTGTAAGTTACATGTATATTTAAAACCCCCAATGAAACACATATTTGATAAAAATAACAAAGCTACATAAACAGGAAAGAAGCATATGATAATTGAATTTGAGGATCGAAAGGAAGCCAATTAAGGAAAATGAGTGTAGCGTTTAGCATTATCTTTATATACATTTATAGGCACACACATTTTGTGTCATTCTCCCTATCAACGAACTAATTATTCCAAGTTGAACACGATGCATGCATAAGATTGGACCTTTCAGCAAAGAAAGGAAACATGATATGAATGTACGTGCATAACTCGTTGTTGGTTTTAACATTCATTATTGTGAAGTAAAGCCAGCTGGAGGAATCCGATGCTGATATCTCATAAAAAGACTTGCACCCATTTAGTGATCCATGTTTGGTTCAACCTTTTGAACCTTCAAAGATGTGTTTACTCAAAATATGCATTGATATTGTGTTTATATGGAATTGTGGCATACACTTTTCTTGATTTCATGTGAATGAATTTGACACTTTCAACTTAATTTTTTATTTACAAGAGAATAAGTTAATTATATTAACAAATTGTAAAAAAAAATTATTAATGGTGATTAAAATTTGTTGGTGTGGAAGTGTAAAAGAAAGAACATAGTAAGTAGCACGTGATCTTAGTTGTTGAGTTGTTGTCCACTTGATCACCAACACAAACAAGTGGGAAAGGCAATTTCTCAATCAGGACGAACATTTTTATAGTTATAAGGTACGGCTCCTTCTTTTGTGGTCCTCACTAGTCACTCACTCCATATTTCTCCCATCCATTCGGCTTAATTAACTTTGTTTTTTCTTTCTTTGTGAAGTTTGGGAGAAAGTTACCTAATTCGATGATAGAAAATTATACAATATAATAATCACTTTCTATCAACTTAAAATCGTCATTTATTATAATATTAATAATCTTTTTGAGAATTTGTGAGACTATAATACATGTCATCCAAATACATATCATTCAATACTGTCCACGTATGCAAATGAAGTGGTCCTAACCTCAAACCTAGCATAACCGAGTGATGTTCCAACAGGTCCATATGTTGAAACCTCATTTGAGTCATTATTTTAAATGTTTGTGTCTTACAGTGACTGAAGGATTAAGCCTGCTAAACCATATTTGAATATATTTTTAATGCCTATATTAATGGTATATTTTGAAACTTATTTTCAATTATAAAAAAAAGAAAAACATGATTAAACACCCTAAAATATTGATTCAATGGTGAAGATGTCTTGAAGAAAAATTCTAATACTGTTTGTACGATTGATATTCATGTTTACTTTATAAAAATTTCTTCCAATCTTCAACGAAGAGTATGCATACAGCTTGGAAGCGTGAGATTCTTTGTCAAATATTCAAGTGTAGCAACATACTGCAACACTTCTCAATCTTTACAATGCCAAATCAAAATTGCAGCAATTCCAACCTGTAAATCTGTAAGATTTAAGTAATAAAAATTAAAAAAAAAAATCGATATTTTTTCTGGATTTATTGTACTTTCTAATGACCTAGCTATGTAAATCAAAATTAGGCTACTGGCATACACGAAAGTATTATTATCTTTATATTTGAATGGAAAATTTTAGAATTTTTAAGACATTTAAATATATTGATTTTGAATTAATTTTACTTTAAATTTTTTTATCTTTAAAATGTTTTATTTGGATAATGTAATTTTAATTTAAAGAATTTTAACTTTCTCTTTTAGATGAAAGTATTTTAATTATCATAAAATTCAAAAAATATTTTTAAATATCAAATAGTTGTTAAAAATTCAAAAAAATATTAACATTGATAATCTTTAGTAGTCGAACTTAATTGATGTTATTGTCTTGTCAAAGCTTCTAAAATTTTTCTTTTAATCTTATATTTGCAAAACTTTTTCTCGGTTGATGTTAATCCACTAAAAAAAATTAATTTATTTACAAATTATTATATACAGATTTTTATTTATAAGTAAATTTAATATTATTTACATATTTTATGTACAAATCTATTTTATGGAAATTTTATTTATGAATTTTGTCTATGGAAAAATTAGTAGATAATTACATACAAATCCTAATTCGTAAATAAATTTAGTATTACTTACAACTTTTAGCTACGGATCTATAAAAAAATCCACAAGTAATTACATATTGGATCCCTATGTTTTACCTACGGATTTGTTCGTAAATAATATTAATAATTAATTTTATTAAAATTATTATTATAATTATTAACATTATACAATTAGTAAAATTATTTTTATATATTTAATATTTTTTATTATTTTTATTTTTATTATTAATATCATTGTTATTATTATTATCATTAATAATATTATTATTAATAACAATGTTAGTATTATTGTTATTATTAAAATTATTAATATTTCTAATATCATTATTGATATAATTAATAATAATATAATTATTATTAATATGGTCAATACTATTATTATCATTACTATTTTTAATATTAATATTAATTTTATTAATAATATTAATATTAATATTATTAATATTATATTATTAGTATTATTTATATTATTTTTATTAATTTTGTTAATACTATTATTAATTATATTAATAATATTATTAATGATATTTTTAATAATATTAATATTATTATGAATATTATTATTAATATGATTATTATTATTATTATTTTATTTAAAAATGATAATAATAATAATAATAATTATAATAAGAATAATAATAATAAATATATGATTAGAAAATTGAATATGATATAGTGACGGTGTCTTTGTATACTCAAGGACTTGAGCTTGAACTCCTCTAACAACAGTTTGTGAATGACTTTAATTGATATTAAACAATCCTAATTAATGTTAGCCGAAAGTTTCATAGTTAACATTAGAAAAGAAATACTAGCAACTATTGATAAAAAATAACATATCTCGTCTACAACAAAAAAATCTAACAAATTCAATCCCAAATAACTCCTATTAAAATCAATAAAAAAAAAACATTAATCATCTACAATATCTCAATCTTAGTCAAACTGATGACATTCCTACCAAAATTAAGCTGAGGGGAAACTAAGAAGAACGAAACACGAATTTGAAAATATGAAGAGTTTTAAATTCTTATGAGTAAATTTTGAAATTTTCTAATTTTATGTAATCCAATTATTTTAATAAAATTTAAAATTTTAATTTATTTAAAAAAAATTACTCAAACATCATATTTTGTCATAAATCATTTTTAATTCTTTAATCTTGTGTTTGGATAGGGAATTTCACAATTTCTAAGGTATATAAATATATTTAATTGAATTGATCTCATTTCAAATTGTTTTATTTTTTAAATGTTTTGTTTGGATAAGGCAATTCAAAAATGAAGTTTAATTTTCGTATTTGGATAAGTATTTCAATTCAACCGAAGCCAAAAAATTATTTAAATATAAAATAATTGTTAAAAGTTTAAAAATATAAATATGGATACTCTTTTGCAATAGATATAAATGTTATTTTCTTTATTAAAGTTCTTTAGTATTTTTTTTTTCATTTTATATTTGCAAAACACTTTTTTTAATTTATATCAAACGAGAATATTTTCAAGATATGAAATGTTAGATTGGGTCAGAGTCAAGTAAAATAACACCCAATTAGACTCATGCAAGGTCAAGCTGAATCATTAGATCAGAGCCAAGCTATGTCGATCGGAGTCCCGTTTAAGTTGAGTCAGTCTGGATCCAGGTTGAGTCGAGTTGGCCCGGGTCTAATTCGAGCTAAGTTTGTCTAGACCTAGGTCGAGTCTAGTCGTCCCAAGCTCAGGTCCAATCAAGTCAAGGCAAGTTTACATTTAGTCGAGTCGGCATAGTTCCATGTTCATTCAAGTTAGGGCTAACTCACATTTAGCCTAGTTGGCCTAGGTTTAAGTGGATTCTAGTCCGATCAAGACCAAGTTGAGCCTAGCCCGATTAAGACCAGGTTAAGTTGAGCCAAGGTCGATGCTATGTTGGCTAGCCTAGATCGAGTTAATTCGACTAGGTCCAAGTCAAGCCAAGTTGGGGTGGATCATGTTACATCAAGTTAGGCTAGGCTTGGTCAATTCAAGTTCGGTATAGTCCAATTGGTAAGGTCCAGGTTGGGTTGGACCCTGGTGGGACCGAAACAAATCGAGTCAAGTTTAGCCAAGTCGAGTTGGGCCTGTGTTGGGCCGAAACACCAAGTCGAGTCTATGTAAAACTAACTTGGGTCGATCCCAGATTAGGTTGATTTGAGTTGACCCAGGTCGAGATAAATAAGCTTAGGTCTAGGCCAACCCAAACTATGGTATGATGATTTACCTGTTGTTATTAAATTAGAATTTTTTTATAATAGGTATCAACTCTCTCTATTTCGTTTTGTTTAGCTTGGTTGGAGAGTATTTATCATCTTTTCTTACTATGAGTTTGGCCTAGTCTCCTATGGTTTTGTATATTTTCTTTTTCATTTTAATAATATGTTTCATATCATGATATATGATTGTTGATCTTTAGGATATCAACCCAGTTGAGATGTCAAAGTTTATAATAATACCTAACGTGAATTTATATGTAAAAAAAAATCTTACTTTTTGAGTAGAATTAAAAAACTTTAATTTTAAGTAATCCAATTACTCTAATAAAATTATAGAATCTTAATTTCTTTCAAATTTTCTTATTCAAACAACATATTTTGGGATAAAATATTTCAAATCTTCTAAAAAAAATAATCCTTAAAATACCTTATCCAAACACAAGGTAAAAGATGAATTACTTTCTTAAGATTTTCGTAAAAAGACACTTTTAAAGTGGAGATGGGTGAATGATTGGATGTAATAGCTTTTCTTTTTTTCTTTTTTTTTCTACTTTTCATTTGTTGAACAAGCCAGCTATGTAGCCCTGTTTCGATGCTTTAAGCTTGTTTCAACTCATTGCCAATGTCACATTAATGGCAAGATAAGTCTATACAATTATATGGCTTAGATCAAATTTATACCACGTCACAATGATCTCTATGATATCAATTGGTGTAATCTAAAATATCTTGTAGTTTATGAAAAAGTCACATGTCTCATAATCTAGGAATAGTTTTATGCCTTTGTCAAAATTGAAGTTAATATATTTTTAAATTATCTATCAAATTTATTATTTCTAATTTTTTTATTAAGAAGTAAATAACCTAACTTAATCTTATAAAATCTACATGTAAGATGAGATTTGCATTTATTTATATGTTATGAATTAATCTTACTTTTAGTCGGTGTATAATGTTAAACACATTCTCCTCACACTGAGATCTAAATATCCTAAATGAGATAAGATATTTATAGATAATCCAATAACATACAGGTTCGATAAATAACATATACTTACTCATCAAACCTTTAAACAAACTTTAATTCAATATTACAAAATCAATTTACAAAATAAGATTTATATCTTCTTATATATTATAAATTATTGAGATTATCTTTATGAGATCTCCAAAAACTTATTGTTTTCCTTATTTATTAAAAACTACATAAAAACACAAACAGATACAACAATAATATTAGATCATGTGCACAATATTAAAGGAAACAAATTGATGAACGAAAATATCTAATAAAAAAAGATAAACACATTGCTCAGAAAATTATAATATCTCTTGTTATGCGTATTTGCAAGAAAATATATATTCGTGAGAATAGACAACAATTGTTGAAGTTTCCTCGCAATGGATCAGATGGCATAGTCAAAGAGAACTTGAACTTAAATTCTTATTTACGATTGTGATAGCACTTGGAATCTCCATATAGTCAAAAAGATAAAACATAACCTAAGATGAATAATTGCATCATAGCTTTCATTGAGTAGGCCAAAATAAAAATGTGCATCTTCAATTATTCTCAAAAACAGTAGTAAGTACGATCAAGTAAATTGAATTTGGATGTTACTGGTCGTAGACGTAACTATCCAGTGAAAAAAAAATATATTTTGAGAATATATATTAGATATATATATATATATATATA